>ENA-UOYA01000301-UOYA01000301.1-activated-sludge-metagenome-genome-assembly--contig:-NODE-301-length-68473-cov-13.511342_pt1 | contig 68473 bp, 31 predicted proteins | sample MGYA00238163_ERZ764804 | MGnify/ENA primary metagenome ERZ764804 (study PRJEB28919, sample SAMN05720223) | activated sludge metagenome | isolation source: Anaerobic digester | place: Hong Kong...
CGTAATGAATCACATATCTGACGTCGGGTTTATCAATTCCCATGCCAAAAGCGATAGTTGCCACTATGACGCTTGCTTCTTCCATTAAAAACTTGTCCTGGTTTTCGCTCCGCTGAGCAGCATCCATGCCGGCATGATAGGGTAAAGCCGAAATTCCGTTTACATGCAACATTTCGGCCAGTTCTTCCACTTTTTTTCTGCTCAGGCAATAGATTATGCCTGATTTTCCTTCCTGAGAACGTACAAATTTAATAATATCCTTGTCGATGTTGTTCGTTTTTTGACGAACTTCATAATACAAATTGGGACGGTTGAAAGAAGATTTGAAAACTTTAGCATCCAACATACCCAGATTCTTTTGAATATCATGTTGCACTTTTGGAGTGGCGGTGGCAGTAAGAGCTATGATGGGAGCAATTCCTATTTCATTGACAATAGGGCGAATGCGTCGATATTCGGGCCGAAAATCGTGTCCCCATTCCGAAATACAGTGTGCTTCATCAATGGCGTAGAAGGAAATTTTTATCTGTTTGAGAAATTCGATATTTTCTTCCTTTGTGAGTGATTCTGGAGCAACATATAGCAATTTAGTTTTTCCGCTCAGGATGTCACATTTTACTTGCTCAATAGCTTGTTTCGACAACGAAGAATTGATAAAGTGAGCCACGCCATCTTCTTCACTGAAATTGCGCATGGCATCCACTTGATTTTTCATCAGAGCAATCAGAGGAGAAATGACAATGGCCGTTCCTTCCATTAAAAGTGAAGGAAGCTGATAGCACAATGATTTACCTCCTCCAGTAGGCATAAGTACGAAAGTATCGTTGCCATTGAGCACATTTTGAATAATTTGTTCCTGATTCCCCTTGAAGGTATCAAAGCCAAAATATTTTTTTAGCTCCTTAGCTAATGAAACTTGTTTTAACATGAGAAAAATAGTTTGTCAAAAAAAACGAGCACGAAATTAGTAAATGTTGATGAATTATCAGAACTGTTTACCGGAATTTTTTGAATTATTTTCTTGGATTTGTAGATAAGGAATTATTAGCTTAATTATAAAGCAAAATTATAAACTCTTTTTAAACCTACAAGTTATTTTCAAAAAAAATACAGGATATTTTATTGTAAATATCCTGTATTTTAGTATTTATTTATTTATCAAATGGTTACATTATGCGATCTTCAATCGGTGAACATTTGTTTTTTCGATTTTGCTTTGAGCATAAGGGAGCGTAACCACCCATTTGGAAGATTTTTTGGATGGCATTTCGTACATCGAATCCATCATGATGGTTTCGGTAATGGAACGCAGACCTCTGGCGCCCAATTTGAACTCAACAGCCTTATCCACAATATAATCCAACACTTCATCTTCAAAAATCAATTCTATGCTATCCATTTTGAATAGTTTGACATATTGTTTGATAATCGAATTTTTTGGTTCGGTAAGAATGCGGCGCAACGCATCACGATCGAGCGGCTCCAGATAAGTCAGGATGGGCAAACGTCCGATAATTTCCGGAATAAGGCCGAAAGATTTCAGGTCTTGCGGAGCAATATATTGAAGAAGATTGTTTCTGTCGATGAGTTTGTTTTCTTCCGAAGCTCCATATCCAACCACCCTTGTATTCAATCTGGCAGCAATTTTCTTTTCTATTCCATCAAAAGCGCCACCACAAATAAACAAAATGTTTTGCGTGTTGACGGGAATCATTTTCTGTTCCGGATGTTTTCGCCCACCTTGAGGCGGAACATTCACCACCGATCCTTCCAACAATTTCAGCAAACCTTGCTGAACGCCTTCTCCGCTAACGTCACGGGTAATGCTCGGATTATCGCTTTTGCGGGCTATTTTGTCGATTTCGTCGATAAAAACAATTCCTCTTTCGGCCGCTTTTACATCATAATCGGCAACCTGCAACAATCGGGTCAGAATACTTTCTACATCTTCGCCTACATAACCTGCTTCGGTGAAAACCGTTGCATCAACGATGGTGAAAGGTACATGCAACTTTTTGGCAATGGTTCGTGCCAGCAACGTTTTACCCGTTCCTGTGGGGCCAACCATGATGATGTTTGATTTTTCTATTTCAACTTCATCTTCTTCCGTATTCTGCATCAAACGTTTATAATGATTGTAAACAGCCACCGAAAGATATTTTTTTGCTTCTTCCTGACCGATAACATATTGGTCGAGATACTGCTTAATCTCTTTTGGTTTGGGTATTTTTTCGATATGCAGATGGGAAGATTCTGACTTTCGGGTACTTTCCCTGACAATCTCAGCTGCTTGAATGGCGCATTCATTACAAATTTGCACGCCATCCTGACCTAAAATCATAAATTCGACTTCAGCATCAGTGCGTCCGCAAAAATTGCAATGTCTAACGTTTTTTGGCATACTTGCAATATTATTTTTTACTCTTTCGCTCGTTAATCAACACTTTATCTATCATTCCGTATTCAAGTGCTTCCTGTGAAGTCATCCAATAATCGCGGTCGGCATCTTTTTCTATTTTTTCGTAAGGATTTCCTGAATGTTCGGCAATAATGTTGTAAAGTTCCTGTTTCATTTTTTGAATTTCGCGTGCCGTAATTTCTATATCGGAAGCTTGTCCCTGAGCTCCGCCCATAGGTTGATGAATCATGATACGCGAGTGTTTCAGGGCAAACCGTTTGCCTTTGGTTCCTGCTACCAGCAGAATGGCGCCCATAGAAGCTGCCATACCCGTGCAAATGGTTGAAACATCGGAACTGATATACTGCATGGTGTCGTAAATTCCCAATCCGGCATAAACGGATCCGCCCGGAGTATTCAGGTAAAGAGAAATATCTTTCCCCGGTTCGGCCGAATCAAGGTAAAGCAACTGTGCTTCAATAACGTTTGAAGCGTAATCATCGATTTCGGTGCCCAGAAAAATAATTCTGTCCATCATTAATCGGGAGAAAACGTCCATTTGTGTAACATTCAGCTGACGTTCTTCCAGAATAGTGGGAGAAATATAGCTGTCATTAATAAAACCGGTATACTGATCGATAGCTAAACCGTTCATTCCCAGATGACGGGTTGCATAATTGCGAAAATCGCTTCTTATATTTTTTTTGTTCATATTGTTTCCTTTCTTTTTAATTTAAGGTTTTTATTTTTTTGACTATCTACCTGAAAAAGTTCTGATATAAACAAATTAAAAAGGTTTTTGTTTTCAATGAAGTGTTTTCAATGAAAATTTTTTTAATTTTCCTCAAATAATTTGTCAAATTCTTCAGGACTGATTTCTTTTACCTCTACTTCAACACTATCTTTTATGGTTGCAATAACTTTATTGTCGCCCACACGGTCGATGAAATTTCTCAGTGTGTCTTCCTTTTCAAGCAAGCTCTTGGCATAGTTGGAAATTAATTCTTCGTCGGCTCCGCTTATACCGTACTGAGCAAGCTGTGCTCTGGCAAATTCTTTGGCGTAATTTTCTACATCTTCTTCATTTACTTTGATGTCGAATTTTTTTATCAGCTTTTCCTTGATAAGTTGCCAGGTGAGGTCTTCAATCATTTTAGGGTAATCCGATTCCAATTGTTCGTTGGTCAAATTTTTGTTGGAAACCAACAACCAGCGTTTCAGGAAAGCATCAGGGAAAGAAAGATTCTTGAATTTTTCCACCAATGTTTTCTTGGCATCAATGCCAAATCGATAGTCGCTGTTTTCTTTTAAATTGGTGGCAATAGTTTCCTTAACTTTTTCGCGAAAATCCTGTTCGTTGGTTACTGTATTTTCTCCGAAAACTTTATCGAACAATTCCTGATTGATTTCGCTATCGAAGTAGCGGGTAATATCGTTAATTTTGAAACTGAAATCGGAAGTAATTTCTTTAGCCTGTTCCTTTGAAATTTTCAGGAATGAAGCCAGTTCTGTTTCATTGCCGAATGCTTTGGCCGGGTTGAAGATAACAGTATCGCCTTTTTTTGCATTTAAAAACAATGCTTTTTGTTCAGGATCGGCGATGTAGGCTGGCGTGAGGATAGCTTCCGAAACTTGCAAGCCGTTTTTCTTTTCTTCACCGTTTTCCAATTCAATGACTTCGCCCCGAAGCATATCGTTTTCTTCTACCGTTTCCACCTCTTCGTAGCGACCAAATCTTTGACTATAGCTTTTTATGCGGTCTTCTATCATTTGATCGGTTACAGCAATGTTGTAATAATTTATTTTGATCTCTTTCGACAGTTCTATATCAAAATCGGGAGCCAGCCCCAGATCGAAAACAAAATCAAACTCTTCCTGAGTATTGAAATCTATTTCGGGCTGCTCGGTTTCGTTTGGTAGTGGATCGCCCAATATATTCAAATCGTTTTCGCGAATATAATCATAAAGTTTTTCTGCAATTAGCTTGTTTATTTCGTCAGCCATGACAGATTTGCCATACATTTTTTTCAAAAGGCTCATCGGAACCATTCCGGGTCGAAAGCCTGGAATATTGGCTTTTTTGCGTAAATCGCGAAGATTTTTTTCAACATTTTCGGCGTAATCGGCTTTTTCAACGTGCAGGGTTACTACTGCATTGTTTTGATCGAGGTCTTTTTTAACAATGTTCATACTGTTAGTTTTCTGATATTTATAATTTTTTTAATGAAGTGCAAAGGTACAAAAAAAGAGGAACTTTTCTAAATTTTAAAACAAATACGCTTTGTTTTCAAAAAATGAGCTTGATTTTTGTCGTCGATGATTGTTAAGTAGAATGGTTGTTTAAAACAAATATGACAAATTGACAGCAAATATTTTGTTTTTAGTAGAAAAAGGTTCCTTCTCCCCATTCAAATAATTGGTTAGATTTTTCAATCCCTGATTCCATGTAGCCTGAATCTGAATTTTTTTGAAAAATTGAATTCCGGCTCCAAATGTGTAGCCATAGTCGACCCGACGATTAAAATCGGAATAAGTAAAATTTTCGTTGTTTTTGCTTTCAGGTGTTTCGGAAATTTTTTGTCCACTTAAGGCATAGGCGCCATAAACTCCTCCAAATCCATACAGTCCCATATTTCCAAAATAGAGGCAATAGCGCAAATGCAGAGGGATTTCCAGAAAATTGAATTGGCGGTAAACATCTGTCAAACTGTCGGAATTTATGATACTGCCTTTTTGAGAAAGGGCAATACCTGTGGCAAAACCAAAGCCTTTTTGTGGAGTTTGGTACATCATCCCAATGTTATATCCCGTCAGGTTTTTTAAAGCCGGCAGGTTGGCATCAGAAGCACTATTGCCGACATAAATTTCTGAAGCTCTGTTGATGCCACCTTGTATGGAAAATTGCGAAAATAAATTCATTGCAAGGAAAAACAAGAAACATCCCGACAAAGCTATTCTTTTCTTCATAAATTCTTGTGTACCGCTCTTTTTTAATGGAATCGTTTTGTTCCGAAATAAATTCTTATTCACTCAGGACATTCGACTTTTTCGACATGCGTTTACGTTCGTTTTCATCAAGATAGATTTTCCTTAAGCGAATTTTGGTTGGAGTAACTTCCACATATTCGTCTTCTTTGATATATTCCAAAGCTTCTTCGAGACTGAAAACTACCGGTGGTGTAAGTTTAATTTTGTCATCAGAACCTGATGCCCGCATGTTGGTTAATTTTTTTGACTTGGTAACATTCACCACAATGTCGCCTTCTTTAGCGCTTTCACCCACAACCTGGCCGGCATACACTTCTTCCTGAGGAAAAATGAAAAATCTGCCTCTGTCCTGTAATTTGTCGATAGCGTAAGCAAATGCCGTGCCACTTTCCATAGCAATAAGCGATCCATTGTTTCTTTTTTCGATTTCACCCTTGTAAGGTTGGTATTCCAAAAATCGGTGCGACATGACGGCTTCTCCTGTTGAAGCTGTTAGTACATTATTCCTTAATCCGATAATACCTCGTGAAGGAATTTGAAACTCCAGCTGTACACGGTCGTTTACTATTTCCATGCTCAGCATTTCGCCTTTGCGGGCTGCAACCATCTCAATGATTTTTCCGGCATATTCTTCAGGGAGATTGATGCTCAACTGTTCGACCGGTTCGCAACGAACGCCGTTTATTTCTTTGAAAATTACCTGTGGCTGTCCTACCTGAAGTTCGTAACCTTCTCTGCGCATGGTTTCTATCAGAATGGAAAGGTGTAAAACACCTCTTCCATAGACGTGCCAAATATCCGAGTCGGGATTTTTCTCCACGCGCAAAGCGACGTCTTTTTCCAGTTCTCGCATCAATCGTTCATGAATGTGTCGTGAAGTAACGAATTTTCCTTCTTTTCCGTAAAAAGGCGAATTATTGATGGTGAAAACCATACTCATGGTAGGCTCATCCACTGCAATGGGTTTCAGTGGTTCCGGCTGGAGTGCGTCGGCAATGGAATCGCCAATTTCAAAACCATCGATTCCCACCAGCGCACAAATATCACCCGATTTCACTTCTTCCGTGCGCGTTCTTCCAAGTCCGGTAAAAGTATGCAATTCCTTAATGCGGGATTTTGTAACTTTGCCATCACGACTTACCATGCTTACATCCATTCCTTCGCGAAGTGTTCCACGATGAAGTCTGCCAACGGCAATTCTTCCCACATACGGAGAATAATCCATTGAGGTGATAAGCATTTGGGGAGAGCCTTCCAAATAGGGTGGAGCGGGAATATACTTGATAATGGCATCGAGCAAAGGTAAAATATTGTCGGTTGGTTTTTTCCAATCGTCCGACATCCAATTCTGTTTGGCTGATCCAAAAATAGTGTGAAAATTCAACTGTTCTTCATTGGCATCCAAATGATACATTAAGTCGAAAACGGCTTCCTGAACTTCATCGGGACGACAATTGGGCTTGTCGACCTTATTGACGACCACAATAGGAATCAATCCCATTTGAATGGCTTTTTGGAGAACAAAACGGGTTTGTGGCATTGGACCTTCAAAAGCATCTACCAAAAGTAACACTCCATCAGCCATATTTAAAACCCTTTCTACTTCTCCTCCGAAATCGGCGTGTCCCGGTGTGTCTATAATGTTGATTTTATATCCGTTGTAGTTGATGGAAACATTTTTAGCCAATATGGTGATTCCTCTTTCGCGTTCGAGTTCATTATTGTCCATAATGAGTTCACCAACTTTTTCGTTGTTGCGGAAAAGGTGTCCTGCCAGTAACATCTTGTCTACCAATGTGGTTTTCCCGTGGTCGACATGGGCAATGATGGCTACATTTCTAATTTTTTGCATAAGTTAAAGAGCTAATTTTTTAGCCTGCAAAGATAGCCAAAAAAATTGAATTTTTATTGCCCGTTTTCTTTAATTTTGAAATGAAAGAGAAGTAATTTTTCATGCGGTAATTTTCTTTCTTTTCGTTTTTTTATTGGGGAAACAGTGGAGAAAGTTATGAATAAATGCCTGTTGTAAAGAATTTTGAAAAAAGATGAAGAGTTTTTGGTAAATCTCAAAAAAAAGCGTACTTTTGCACTCCAATCAATCGTAATCTCTGACAGAATAAAAGAAGTCTGTATATATTGCGAATTTACTTAAAAAATCAAGTGAGATGGACTTATTAAAAATTGCAGAACAATCTTTTGAGCAGGAAGTAAAAACTTATCCTGAGTTTAGAAGTGGTGATACCATCACAGTAGCTTATCGAATTAAGGAAGGAAACAAGGAAAGAATCCAGGAATTTAAGGGTGATGTTATAAAAATTTCGGGTCATGGAGGAAAGAAGCATTTTACTGTTCGTAAAATGTCGGGAAATGTAGGTGTAGAACGAATTTTTCCTATGGATTCTCCGTTTATCGAAAGTATTACGGTCAACAAGCATGGTAAAGTGCGTCGAGCCAAGCTGTATTATTTGAGAAATCTGACCGGCAAGAAAGCCAAAATTAAGGAAAGAAGAGTTTGACATTGGCTTTTCGGCAAAGAAATTAAAAACAGGAGAAGTTTGCTTCATTGCAGATTTCTCTTTTTTTGTTTCTTATCGTCATTTTTCAACCGAAAAAAGTTTTTTCTTTTTTTCCCCACAACAGCATGACAATTCCACATACAATCGGAAAAACGGCTATTGAAATCAGCAACGTATCGAAGTGCATAACCAGCAGATTTTCAATAAAATTCAATAAAATTCCGTTGTGGATATAAAAATATAGCAAAAAAGAGATGCCTGCAGCACCAATTAGCCACACAATCCAGGAATGATCTTTCTCTGTTGGCAACCGGCGCATGACTTTTAAGGAAAAACCATTGTCGGGTATTTCCGTTTTATGGGTTTTGAAAAATTCATTTAATTTTTCTTCTGTTTGTTCATTTTTTGTCATAACCTTCCTTATTTAGATAATCCATCAATTTGTTTTTTCCCTTTAGCAGGTAGGTTTTTACCGTTCCTTCCGGACAATTCATGATTTTTGCAATTTCTTTCTGAGTTTTGTCTTCCATATAATGCAAAATGAGCACTGTTTGTTCTTCTTTTTTTAAGTGTTGCAAAGCGTTGTAAAAGTCCAACTTTTCAGCAGAAAACGCATTGTCGGACTGATATTGAAGGTCAATTTCCCTAACGTCGAGTTCGGAAAATTGTTTTTGAGTGCGCATTGAGTCGTAAAACACATTGTAAGCGATGCGATAAAGCCATGTGGAAAAGTTGGACAAAGCTTGAAACGAGTGAATATTCACAAATGCCTTGATAAATGTTTCTTGTGCCAAATCGTCGCTCAATGAGGCATCGCCCATTGTCAGATTCAAAAAGAACCGGCGAATGGGCGACTGATATTTGCCAACGAGTTTTTCAAAAGCTTTGTTGTCGCCAAGCAAGGTGAATTGTGTTATCCAATGCAGATCATCCCTGTTGCTCATTCTGCTCAATTGGTTGTTTCTCTTTTGACCGATCGTAAAAATGCACTACTAAATATCCAATGCCCACAAAAGTTGGAACAATTCCCACAATCAGCCCATCATTATTGTGAGTGATAATAAAGTAAATAAGCAAGGCAAGTCCCACTGCAGCCCATAATACGCCTTTTTTTAAGTTGGAGTTCGGCTTATCCTTTTTATCTTTCGGGAAAAAATCTTCCGGGATCGGCTGTCCCATTTCCAACGCTTTCATGTACAGTTCAAATTTTCGTTTCGATTCCTTGTTTTTTGCTGCATAAATAATCCATATCAGAATAATGACAAAAAGGAAAGGCAAAACACAAATTAAAAATAATTGAAACCCGGTAAAAGGCATGTCTTCTCGAGCATTTGCTTCAATTTTTTTCCTTTCGTTTTCCAATTCTGCTTTTTTTAGCTCCAACAGTTGTTCGGGCGAAAGTTTATTGAGCAAGATGGAATCTTTCTCCCGCTGGGTCAGATTTTCCAAAGCAGCCGGCAATGACGGATGGGAACTTACATCAGATTTGTTCTGCGCAAAACCGATACCGGAAAACAGTATCAGCGAAAACACCAATAATACGAACTTTTTCATAATGTTTGAAATTTTAGAAGTAAATATAATGTTTGTTTATCAGTTAGACGTAAAGGAAACAGTGTTTTGATTTGCAAAGCAATGGAATTAACTTTTATTAGTTTTTCATCTCTTTTGTTTTTTATATTTTAACGAAATAGAGGAAATTTTTCTTTGTTGGTGAACTTGAACCAAATAGTTTTTTATCTGTTTATATAAAGAAATTTTAATTCAGAACATACCGAAATGAAAACAGAAAAATTTGATGTGGTGGGAATGAGTTGCGCTGCCTGTGCAGCCCACATTGAAAAAGAGGTCGGAAAACTGGAAGGTGTTAAAAAAGTTAATGTCAATCTGCTGACCAACAGTATGGTAGTAGACTTTGAGGAATCGAACGTAGATACTGATAAAATTGAAGAAGCCGTTGTAGAAGCCGGATACGAAGCACATGTAAAATCATCTGCAGAGCAGGCTGCGAGTCGGGAAACGAAAAAAATAGATTTTGTTCAAAAGGAACAACAGGAAATGCAGAAACGCTGGTGGATTTCTTTCGGTTTCTGGTTACCGTTACTGTATTTGTCTATGGGTTCCATGCTGGGTTGGTATATACCGGCTTTTTTCAGGGGAGAAGAAAATGCAATGGTTTTTGCTTTTACGCAGTTTTTGTTGACTCTTCCCATTGCAATTTCGAACGAAAAGTATTTCAGAAACGGTTTCAAAATGCTTTTTAAGGCTGCTCCAAATATGGATTCACTGATTGCCATAGGTTCTTCGGCGGCCATTTTATATGGAATTTACGGATTGTACAAAATAGCTTACGGATTTGGACATGCACAACCGGAGTTGGTGCATCAGTTTGCTCACGATATGTATTTTGAGTCGGGAGCAACCATTTTGACTTTGATTACGCTTGGAAAATATCTCGAATCGCGATCAAAAAGTCAAACATCTCGGGCTATCACGCAATTGATGGATTTGTCTCCAAAAACGGCAACTATTATCCGAGACGGGACAGAAGTAGAAGTTCCTGCTGAAGAAGTTAGAGTAGGGGACATAATTGTTGTTCGCCCCGGTCAGCGAATTCCTGTGGATGGCGTTGTGGAAAGCGGAAGTTCCACAGTGGATGAATCGGCACTGACCGGAGAAAGTATCCCGGTACTGAAACAAAGCGGCGACCGAGTATTGTCTGCCAGCATCAACAAATCCGGATATATCACGCTCAAAGCAACGCAAGTGGGAAATGATACCACTCTTTCGCATATTATCAGCCTCGTGGAAGAAGCTTCTTCGTCAAAAGCTCCCATTTCTAAGTTGGCCGACAGAATAAGTCGTATTTTTGTTCCTGTGGTTATTTTTATTGCCTTGACGGCTGGTATTGTTTGGTTTTCTTTGGGGTATTCTTTCGATTTTTCCTTGTCGGTTGCCATTTCCGTTCTGGTTATTTCCTGTCCGTGTGCTTTGGGACTTGCAACGCCGGTTGCCATTATGGTTGGGACAGGAAAAGGAGCTGAACACGGAATTTTGATAAAATCGGCTGCTTCGCTGGAGATGGCACACAAAATTGATACGGTAGTGTTGGATAAAACCGGAACGTTGACAATGGGAAAACCTCAACTTACCGACATCATTCCTTCACCAAACATTACGGAAGATGAATTGCTTCAAATAGCCGCTTCGCTGGAGAAACTTTCTGAACATCCATTGGCGGAAGCAATTCTGGAAGAAACAGACAAAAGAAAGCTGGAAATTTTTTCGGTGAAAAATTTTACTTCTCTGCCCGGAAAAGGAATTGTAGCTGAAGCCGGAGAAAATTATTTTCTGATAGGAAACAGACAATTAATGGAAGAGCAGAAAATAGATGTACAGAATTTCGATAATATTGCCACGCAACTGGCTGAAGAAGGAAAAACGCCCTTGTTTGTGGCTTCCAGGGAAAAAGTAATAGGAGTAATTGCTGCTGCTGATCCGTTGAAACCAACCAGCAAGGAAGCCGTGAACCAATTCCGTTCTTTGGGACTGGAGGTTGTCATGCTGACAGGTGATCACAAAAAAACGGCGGCTGCTGTTCAGCGTAAATTGGGAATTTCAACCGTTTTTTCAGAAGTGTTGCCTCAGGATAAAGATAAAGTAATAGTAAATCTGCAAAAAGAAGGGAAAAAGGTGGCGATGGTGGGAGATGGCATCAATGATGCACCGGCTTTGATGCGTGCGGATCTGGGAATTGCCATTGGTGCCGGAACCGATATTGCCATCGAATCGGCAGATATTGTGTTGATGCGCAATGACCTTATGGATGCAGTTTCGGCTATTCGACTGAGTAATGCCGTGATACGGAACATTAAGGAAAATCTCTTTTGGGCATTTTTCTACAATATTATAGGTATACCTTTGGCTGCAGGTATTTTTTATCCGCTGTTGGGCTGGAAACTCAGTCCCATATTTGCAGCGGCAGCCATGAGTTTCAGTTCTGTAACAGTGGTGCTGAATGCACTTCGACTTCGCTTTTTTAAACCTTCGGAGATAAAATCTTCAGACTGATTTTTTTAAAGTATTTATTTCCAATATATTGCTGATGTTTTTAGGTGTTTTGGTGAATCGAAAATATTGTTCACTTTTGATTTATTGAAATTTATCTGAGAAATTTTTCAATTTGTTCAAATTTTTGTTTTTTCATGCGAATTTCAATTTTTTTTGATAACATACAATTACTTTGTATATTTGTTTTAAAATTTACGTCTCATAGTAACTTATAAAAGTTTGCAGTACAATTTGTTGAAATTTTTCATTTGTTGAAATTGGAAGTTTTCATCTCTTTTTTTGAACAATCCATTGATACAATAACAGAAATGATTGTGTTTATGAAATTAATTGTAACTTCACGAAAACTTTTACAAAAAACTGTAACTTTGCAGTTGAAACAAAATTCATAATAGACAACTCATTTTAATACATGAAAAAAATTCCGTTTCTTTTATTCATTCTTCTGATCTGTGCATGTACTGAACAAAATGAATCCCATATTTCAAGTCGGTTGAGAGCGCCGGCATATCCTCTGATTACCATAGATCCCTATACGAATGCTTGGTTGTTTGGCGACACCTTGTATCGTCAGCAACTGTCTCATTGGACAGGCAAAGATTTTCCATTGCTTGGAGCTGTTCGCGTGGATGGGAAAACATATCGTTTTATGGGCGTTGAAAACAATCTGTTAAAGCCGCTGGAGAAAATGGCTGAAAATGAGGATTGGACTGCTCGTTATATCAATACAATGCCTCCGAAAAAATGGACAGAAAGAAATTTTGACGATAACAATTGGAAGACAGGAAATGCAGCTTTCGGCAAGCGCGAAAACCAAAACATTAACACTGCATGGGAAAGCGAGAATATTTGGGTAAGGAGAGAATTTACTTTGGATAATGATTTGTTGGGTAAAAAAATCTTTCTGGAATATTCTCATGACGATGATGTGGAAATTTACATCAATGGGATAGAAGTTGTTAAAATAGCCGATAAATGTCAAGATAATGCAATGCAGGAACTTTCTGATGAAGTTGTTTCTACGTTGCAAAAGGGGAAAAATGTCATTGCTGCCCATTGTAGAAATAAAGGAGGAGATGCATTTCTCGATTTTGGCCTCAACGAAGAAGTTGAAGGTAAGCCCTGTTTTACACAAACTGCAAAACAGGATTCGGTAGAAGCTCTTCCCACTCAAACCATTTTCTATTTCACTTGTGGGCCGATAAATCTGGAATTGACTTTTACGGCTCCTTTGCTAATGAATAATTTAGATTTGCTCTCTCGTCCCATTAATTATATTTCTTATCGGGTCTCGTCAAACGACAATCAGTCGCACGAAGTTAGCCTATATTTGGAAGCAGGTACAGCTTGGGCTCTGAATGTGTATAATCAGCCAAGCGTGAGCGAAACTTTCGAAAAAGGGAATTTGCTTTATCTAAAAACAGGAAGTAAGCAGCAGAAAATTTTAGGTAAAAAAGGAGATAATGTTCGCATTGATTGGGGATATTTTTATTTGGTTGCACAAAAAGAACATACGCACTCGGCTGTAGGTAATGGATATTCGATGCGGGCGGATTTTATTGAATCCGGTAGTTTTGATAAAGATATTCCACCTTCACCCGATGATCAGAACAGACTTGCATTTTCGCGCTCGTTGGGAAAAGTCAGAAGAACGACAAGCGGCTATTTTATGCTGGGTTACGACGATATTTATTCCATTCAGTATTTCGGTGTAAACCTTCGCCCATATTGGAACAGAAAAGGCGACAAGAATATTTTCGATTTATTTTCGACAGCCAGTAAGGAATATAAAGCGTTGAAAAAAACCTGCAATAAATTTGATAATGTGCTTATGAAAGAGGCAATCAAATCAGGTGGAAAAGAATACGCAGAGCTTTGTGCATTGGCTTACCGACAATCGGTTTCTGCCCATAAGTTAGTTCAAGCTCCCAATGGAGATTTGCTTTTTTTGTCGAAAGAAAATTATAGTAGTGGTTCAATTGCAACTGTAGATGTTTCGTATCCTTCCGCACCATTATTTTTGTTGTACAATGTAGATTTGTTGAAAGGAATGTTGAATCCCATTTTCTATTATGTGGAAAGTGGAATTTGGAAAGAAACTTATGCTCCTCACGATATTGGTATTTATCCTATTGCCAACGGACAAGTAACCGGAACAGTTTTACCTGTGGAAGAATCGGGAAATATGCTTATTCTCACCGCGGCAATTGCAACAATGGAAAGAAATGCGCAATATGCAGAACAACATTGGGAAACGCTTTCACAGTGGGCAGATTTTCTTGTGAAAAAAGGTTTTGACCCCGATTATCAAGGAAATACAGATGTTTTTGCCGGTCAGTCGGCGCATAATGCCAACCTTTCCATCAAGGCTATTTTAGGTATCGCTTCCTACGGGCGTTTGGCCGATATGCTTGGAAAGAACGATACAGCGCGAAAATATACGGCATTGGCTTGCCGAATGGCTTTGGAATGGATGAAAAAAGCCGATGATGGCGATCATTATCGTTTTGCATTTGACCAACCCGGAACTTGGAGTCAGAAATACAACTTAGTATGGGATAAAGTCATGAAAATTAACGTATTTCCTCATGAAGTTCCGGAAAAGGAAATTGCTTATTATTTGACTATTCAAAACAAATATGGCTTACCTTTGGATAGCAGACATCAATATACGAAAGCTGATTGGATTGTGTGGTCGGCTACTTTAGCACGTAATACGTCCGATTTTCAACAGTTGATCAGACCACTTTATCGTTTTGTAAATGAAACAACAGACCGTATTCCCATGTCAGACTGGTATTGGACTGATCGGCCAGAACATGTATCATTCCGTGCGAGGTCGGTACTGGGGGGCTATTATATTAAAATGATGGAAGACAAGTTGATTTATCAACCTAACTAATCGTGCAAATCATAAAAAAGTTACAAATAATTATTGTTTGCTGCGTTTGCTCTTTTTGTTCTTATGCAGAGGAGTCATTGGGCGGACTTTTATTTACTTCCAGCGAGGAAAAAGTAGATAAGAGAACTTCTCTTGTGCTTTTCGGCGATAAACTTCAAAAATTTGAGGATGAATTTAGCATAAGTTTCGATTTATCTATATGGAACAGTGATCAGTTTGGACATATTTTTCGAGTCATTAATAAACAAAGACAGGAAGTGGAATTTGTTTTTGTCAATTTCTATGGAATAGACAGCATGTATCTCGATTTTCACAGTCCCATCACGCATAAGTCTGTACAAATACCTGTTACAAAGGAAGATATTGACAAAAAGAAGATTTTACATATCAATATCGATTTCAATTTAAAAGAAGATAGGGCAGATATTTCGATACGAAATAAAACATATTCCTGTTCGCCGGTTGGATTAGAAAATCCCTCATTTCTGCAGTTTGCCTTTGGTTTGTATGGCTTAAATTTGGATGTTCCTCAAATGTTGGTTCGTAATTTACGTATCAAAGAGGGCAATAGAAAATATTTTTTCTTTCCTTTGAACGAATCGAAAGGCAATTTTGCAAATGATGAAAAGAAAAAAATTAAAGCACCGGTAAAAAATCCCGATTGGATTGTTAACAAACACTTTTATTGGCAAGCCAAGTCGAAATTCACGGTGAAAAACGAAGTAAATATCACTTACGATGAACCGGCGAACAGAATTTGCTTTGACGGTAATGACTCGTCAATTTACTATTTCCCGCGATATAACCGTTTGGAGACCAAAGAAATAAAAAAAAGTGTTTTACAGGATGAAAAAGGTTTGTTGCTCCACAGCAACACCTTTTATTCTTCCACCGGCGATTTATATCAGTTTGGTGGATATGAAAATCATTCTTACTCAAACAAAATTTCCTTTTACGATCCTGAAAACCATTGTTGGACTGTGGTTAATTTTAAAGGTGATAACATTTCGCCCAGGTTCTATTCGGCTGTTGGAGATGGCGTACATCCGGATGAAAAGCTGATTTTTGGTGGATTTGGTAACGAAACAGGAAGGGAAGAACATGGGGGACATAATCTTTACGATTTATATTTGTTAAACTTAAAAGCTAAGACAATCACCAATTTATGGCGCTTGGAAGATATCCCAAAAATGCAATTTGTGCCCAGCAGTAATTTGGTATTGAGTGATGATAAAAAAAATTTTTATGCGTTGTGTTATGCTCATCATATAGCCAAAACTGTAGGCTATCTGTATCGTTTCAGCTTGTCGGATGGTTCTTATGAAGTAACGAGTGATTCTATCAACTTCAACTCCGAAGATACTAATACTTCGGTCAATTTGTTTTACAACAGGCAAATGAATGAGTTTTATGCAGTAATTCAGGAACTTACCGATAACAATACAACTCAAGTTCAGATTTTTTCCTTGTTGTCTCCACCCATTACACGAGCCCGATTAGATAGTTTTGCACCCATTCAAAAATCGTATATCGTATTTTTTGTTTTAATTGTTCTTATTGTTTTGTCTGCTTTGGGACTGGCTTTATGGCATTTCTTCTTTAGAAAAAAAGAGATTTCAGGAAACATAATTTCTCATTGGTTGCCTGAGGAGCCAATAGAAAAAAGAACTCCTCGTCCCTCGTCAGTTTACGTTTTTGGTAATTTTACAGTTTACGATGCAAAAGGAATGGATATAAGTTATCGTTTCAGCATGAAACTGAGATCTTTGTTTTTACTTGTGCTGTTCAATACAAGCGAAGATACAGGAATTTCTACGGAAAAACTAACATCAACCTTGTGGTCGGACAAAGATGCAAACAGTGCAAAAAATATTCGGGGTGTAACCATAAACAGATTGAGAAATATATTGGAAGATTTGGATGGGATTACACTTGTTCATCAAAATCATCAGTGGTTTTTTGTTTTTGAGTCTCCTTTTTATTGTGATTATCTCGAATATTCCGACATTTTGCAGCGGTTGCAAAATTCTGCTCAAATGTCATATCCCGATTTGTTGGAGCAATTGGTAACCATAGTTAAAAACGGCTCTTTCCTTTCTAATGTTCATGATGCTGGTTTGGATAAATATAAGGCTCGAGAAGAAGAGAAATTGGAAAAATTGTTAAGAGAATATGTTGTTTATTTATATGAAGAAAAACAATATCAGAAAGTAATTTCCATTTCGACTTCTTATTTTTCAGTAGAGCCTTTAAATGATGAAATATTGAACATTTGTATAAAATCGTTTAATAAGTTAGGTAAAAAGGAAGAAGCCAAAACTTTTCTGAATAACTATAAACGAAATCATAAAATACTTACCGGCGAAGATTATGTGGGATAAATAAAATATTCCGCATTTTCGAGCAAAATTACTGATATTTTTCTGTTGTAACCCTGTTTGTAACCCAAGAATTAATTTAGGTTTTTTTACTTTTGGGACAAAATTAGCGAACAGTCTAATCAACATGAAAAACAGGAAAAATACCCAAATATTATTTTTTTGTGCCTTTCTGTGTTTGTCGGTAACAGTATTTGCCGATACAAAATCTAATCTTAAAACAGGTTTTTACAAATCAGGTTTTGAAATAGTTCTTTTTACCTCTGCAGTTCTTCTCATTCTTTCCGATTTTAAATTGTTGATCGCCTCTTCTTCAAATAAATTGATCGAAGGCAATGAACAAAATTTTTCAGAAGAAAATCTTTCACTTATTAATGCTTTGCTTTTGGATGAAAAACCTTTTCATTTTATGGAAATGGATATTCTTCCCTTTTCATCTTTTGATATCCTTGTTGAACAAGCAGATAAATATCGTACTGCATCATATACTATACCTTATTTATATATGGTAGAAGAAAGAATTTTTCAAATTCAAATAAGAAATTTTTGCTTTGGCAAATTCAATTTTATTCATAAACAATAATTCTTAATATTCAATTAAATTTATTTTTAACACACAATGAAAAAACGGAAAAGAACAGAACTTTGGTGGGTCGTGATGCTACCTTGTTTCGCATTTTCGCTTTTTGTTACATCTTGTAAAGATTCAACAGAAATTGAGAAAGTGCCATACAAGCCCGACCAACCCGTTGTACTCGACCATTTTGCTCCCGACTCGGGAAGAGTGGCGACACAAATGTTGATTTATGGGAGCAATTTTGGCTCGGATAAATCAAAGATTAATGTAATAATTAACGATAAAAACGCAGCGGTTATTGGCGTTAATCCTGAAGGTACTATTGTTTACGTTATTGTACCATCATTGCTGAAAGAAGGAGATCCACACAATGGTGGCGATATCATATCGACGAAAATAAAAGTGAGTGTGGGTGAAGGAAACGAAGTTCAGGAAAAAACTTTTAGTAAGGAATTTACTTATAAATTTTCGCAAAATGTTTCTACTTTTCTGGGCTTTACCGACCAGGACGGAAACTCAGCCGTAATTGATGGCAGTTTTACCAAAGCGCAGTTTAATACACCCTCGTGGTTGGCTTTTGATGAAAAAACCCCTGAAGGAACAGCGCGTAACTTTTACCTTATTGAAGAGTCAACAGGTGAGGGTAATTGGTCAAACGGTTCAGTTCGGTTTATCGATATGCAAAACAAGCAAGTTTCCACACTTTTCAGGGCTGGTAATGGCGTCAATCGTCCACGAACCATTGCTTTTACACTCAAAAAACAAAATGGACAAATGGTAGCGAACAGCATTGGTGACACCATGATTATTGCAAATGACGACGGCAATTGGAACAGCATTGGTACTATTATTCTTGTTCGTGATTCAATTACTCATCGTTTTCCGCAAAATTACTGGCAGCCCGTTATGCATCACAAACAATGCAATGGTGGAGCTATTCATCCTATTTCGGGAGAATATTGGTTCAACAGTTACGAAAAATCCCAAGTATATAAGGTTTTTGATCGTTCAGGATCAATTTGGAGATATGGAGGTCCTGATGCGAGTCATCTCAATACCGATGGACAGGAAGGAACGAATTATTACTTTTTGGTGCAGGATAATGGTTGGGAGTTTAGCATTCAAATAGCTCCGAGTGGAAATTTTGCATACCTTGTAGTTAGAAATCAGCATTATATTGCCAGAATGGAATACAATTACGATAAAAAGGCTTTTGAAAAACCTCAGCCTTTTGTAGGAACTAAACAGAAATCTGGATTTCAGGATGGTGTTGGAGTAGGTAATACGCTTTTCAATACTCCTCAGCAGGGCGCTTTTGACAAGGATGACAATTTTTATGTATGTGATGCTGAAAACAATTGCATTCGCAAAGTAACGCCGCAAGGACAGGTATCTACATTTGCCGGTCGCCCAGGTAATCCCGGTTATTCTGATGGTGCGCTGCGGGATGCTCAATTCGATGCACCATTGGGTATTATTTACGATGATATAAATCAGATATTTTATGTCGGCGACCGTGACAATCACCGTATTAGAGCTATCAAAGTTGAATAAATTAAGATGAAGAAAATCATGAAACACAAAATTATATTTGCAGGTATTTTGTTGCTTTTTTTAGGCATCTTTCAAAATACTTTTGCACAACAGTCTGATATGATACAGGTTTCTGGAACGGTTATCGATGAAAATAAAGAGCCAATGATAGGGGTAAGTATCTTTGTTAAAGATCAACCAGGATTAGGAGTAACTACCGATGTAAACGGCAATTTTAAAATTAGGGTAAAAAAGAATAGTACACTTGTTTTTTCTTATGTCGGATATAAAAAGCTGGAGGAAGATGTAGAGGGCAGGTCTAAAATTAATGTTCAAATGCAGCCTAGCGAAAGCAATGTGCTCAACGAAGTGGTTGTTACCGGTTCGGGTGTACAAAAAAAGATTGCAGTAACAGGCGCCATTACCAATGTTGATGTGAAAACGTTAAAACTTCCTACTGCCAATATAACCAATGCTTTAGCAGGGAATATCGCCGGCGTAATTTCCATGCAACTTTCCGGAGAACCGGGAACCAATCAATCTGAATTCTGGATTCGCGGTATTTCCACCTTTGGGGCTGGTACCGGAGCATTGGTGTTGGTCGATGGTTTTGAGCGCCCATTCAACGAAATCAATATTGAGGATATTGAATCTTTCTCGGTATTGAAAGATGCTTCTGCTACGGCAATTTATGGTTCACGTGGTGCTAATGGTGTGATTCTTATTACAACAAAAAAAGGTGATGCCGGAAAAATTAATATAAGCGGTAAAGTAGAATATGGATACAATACACGAACTCGTACGCCGGAATTTGTTGATGGCCCTACTTATGCTACTCTGCTTAACGAAGCAAGGCGTACACGTAACCTTGAACCACTTTATAACGATATAGAATTGGAAATCATCAAAAACAACCTCGATCCCGATCTTTATCCAAACATCGACTGGAAAGATGTGTTGCTCAAAGACGGTGCCGGTACTTATCGTGCTTCCATCAATTTGAACGGTGGAGGTTCAACAGCCCGTTATTATGTTTCGGGAAGTTATTTGAACGAAGGCGGCATGTACAAAACCGACAAAACGTTGAAAGATTATAACACAAACAGTAATTTGGAACGGTATAATTATCGTATGAATACCGATATTGATATTACTAAAACCACTGTGTTGCACACCGGTGTTGCGGGATTTCTTGAAAAACAAAATCGTGCCGGTTTGGCTCAAACATATACCATAACCAATCTTGGAGACCAGACCATTGCCACCAGAATTGTGAATGGAGATGGTATCAATATTTGGAAATCTATTGTTGGTTATTCACCGGTTGCTACTCCGTTGGTATATTCTAATGGATTGACGCCGGCTTACGGAACCGGAGATTTGACCAATCCCTGGGTGGTTGCTACTCAAACAGGTTACAATGAATCATGGCGTAGCAAAGTGGAAACCAATATCACACTCGATCAAAATTTTGATTTTATAACCAAAGGGTTACGTTTCACGGGACGTTTTGCTTTCGATTCGGATAGCCGAAACAATATCCGACACATACGCTGGCCAGAACAACATAATACCCAACGTCGTCGTGATAGCAATGGAAATCTTGTTTTCTATCGTGTTTCTACCGAGAGGTTGATGGAACAGGAGTCTGATTCGTGGGGAGAGCGAATTTACAATTTAGAAGGTGAATTGGCTTATGACCGCACTTTTGCAAAAACTCACAGTGTAAGTTTGTTCCTCAAATATGCCCAGCGCGAACAAGCGGAGACTTCCAATGTAGGGAGCGATATAGTACGCGGTATTCCTCATCGGGATCAAAGTATGTCAGGACGAGCTTCGTATAACTTCAAAAGTCGATATTTTATTGAATTTAATGGTGGTTATACCGGTTCTGAAGTATTTAAAACCGGTCATCAGTTTGGATTTTTCCCAGCTATTTCAGGAGCTTGGAATATATCGGAAGAGCCTTTTGTAAGAAATTTAACTTCGATATTCGATATGCTCAAACTTCGATATTCTTATGGGCAGGTAGGCAACAACAAGATAATGAAAGGTGATGTGGAAGTCCGTTTCCCTTATGTTGGTTCTATTGGGACGATAGGTGGTTACAATTATGGAGACTTGGGCAGCCCCAATTATAGCGGTTTGTCAAGTGAAGGAAGCCTCAATGATTATCCGGGTTTACATATTGCCGAATATGCGGCCGATTATTTGACTTGGGAAGTTGCCACCAAGCACGATCTTGGTATTGATTTTAATATGTGGAACAATAAGTTTTCGGGTGTTTTTGATGTATTTAAGGATACGCGCAGCGATATTTACATGCAACGTACACACTTGTCGCAAATTACCGGTATCACTTCGCAGCCTTGGGCTAACATTGGTAAAATGGAAAATATGGGTTTCGATGGTCAATTTAATTTCAACCAAAAAATTGATCAGGTAGAGATGACTATGCGAGGAAATATTACTTACACACGCAATAAGGTTTTGGAATACGATGAAGAAGCAAATGCTTTGCCGTACAAAATGACAGAAGGTTACCGATGGCAACAGGCCAAAGGGCTCGTTGCTCTTGGATTATTTGAAAGTTACGACGATATTCGTAATAGCCCCAAGCAGGAATTTGGCGATTATATGCCCGGTGATATAAAATATAAGGATATAAACGGTGATGGGGTTATCAATGATAATGATATAGTGGCAATTGGAGCTACTCGAGTTCCAAATTTAGTTTATGGAGTAGGAGCTTCAGCAATGTGGCGGGGTATAGATGTCAATGTCCATTTTCAGGGTGCCGGCAAATCTTCTTATTTTATTAATGGCCCAGCTGTTTATCCTTTCTCCGAAGTGCTTCAGGGAAATACGCTTCCTTGGGGAAATATTCTTACCGACATGGTTGGCAATTATTGGAGCGAAAGCAATCCCAATCCCAATGCCAAATATCCGCGCTTGAGTTATGGAGGTAATGCCAATAATTATCGCGAATCTACTTTTTGGTTACGCGATGGTTCCTATTTGCGTTTCAAAACATTGGAAATAGGTTATACCATTCCGAAAAGACTTTCTACTTCGTGGCATATCAACAGCATGCGTGTATATTTTGTTGGATCAAATCTCTTTGTGTGGGACAGCCTAAAGCTTTGGGATCCTGAACTGGGTAGCGGTAACGGAATGGCTTATCCGATTACAAAAAGTTTCACCGGTGGTTTAACGATTAGTTTGTAATAAAATATTTTATATTTAAAAGTAAATAGTTTATAGTTAAGAAATTATGAAAGCGAAAATCAAAAATCTTGTTAATCTGCTTATCACGTTAATTGTGGTTCAGACATTTTCTGCTTGCAAAGATTATTTGAATGTGGAGTATCTTGTCAATGACCAGCGCGATTTGCAAGACGTGTTTGAAAGTATGGACTACTCGAAGCAATGGTTGGCAGGTGTATATAGTCATTTGCGCAACCGTGACAATTGGGATGTTTGTACCAAAGAACAGAATGCCAATCAATTTAACTTTATCTCGGATGATATGTATTATACCGATCGTGAAAAAGAAGGAGATAAAGTATTTGGCCAGTTGGCTTCATATCGAATTTATCGCGCAGGACAATACACCGAACAATTTTTACAGGAACAATGGCAACAATGTTACATTGGTATCCGCGATGCTTCCATTTATATCCATAATATCGACCAGTTGGTTAACGGCGATAATATTCGTGAAGGAATGAATGCAGAACAATTGGCGCAATATATTAAGGAAACGAAAGCAGAAGCCCGGTTTTTACGTGCGTATTATTATTGGGAGTTGCTGCGTAAATATGGGCCCATTCCCATTTTGCCCGATGAAGGTGTCAATTTTACCGACAGTTACGAAGAACTTTCAATTCCCCGCAGTCGTTACGATGTGTGTGCTGAATATATTGCTTCTGAATTGGCTTTGGCAGCCATAGATTTACCACGTAGGAATGAACGAACCAATCGTGAAGTTTGCAAACCCACCAAAGGAGCAGCATTGGCGGCTCGGGCCAAAGTGTATTTGTTCGCTGCCAGTCCGCAATACAATGGTAATACGAGTGAGTATGCAAGTAAACTGATTAATTATGATGGGACGCCACTCATTGATCCCGAATACAAGGAAGAACGATGGGCAAAAGCTGCAGCAGCTGCCAAAGAAGTGATGGACTTGGGTGATTATCATCTTTATACCGTACCAAAACGACAGACAAGCTCTGGAAATATGAAAGGATCGCAAGGTTCATTGCTTGGGTTTGACTATTACCGTTATCCCAAGACCATTGAGCCGGGAGCTAAAATTGTATCGGACGGTAAAAATGGATGGATGCTGGAATCACATACTACACCTGGTTATTCGGATCAAAATTTTCCACAAGGTTGGGCAGATATAGATCCAGAAGAATCATACCGTCAGTTATTCGATGGATCCCTTACGGCTTATGCTAATCCTGAATTGATATTTACACGTGGATATGGAAATGAAATGGACAATCTTTCGTTGCACCAAATGCCTCGTTCATTGGGGGGATGGAATTGTCATGGATTAACGCTGAAAATGTATGATGCCTACTATATGGCCGATGGCAGCGATTTCTATCGCTACAAAGAAGGCGTCGACGATAAGGGCAATGCTTATTATTACAGTGATCCTAATGCCACGGTGCCTGATTATGCAAAGGGTTACACTCAAAGTAAGACTTCCCGTAACTACGATTATTATTCCAAGTGGGCTCCACTGACGCCGGATGTATCTCTTCAAAATGCCAATCGGGAACCGCGTTTTTATGCTTCTGTAGCTTACAATGGGAGTATTTGGGAAAATGAGGGTTCAAGTATCAATGATAATAAACGTTATGCTCAGGTATTTACTTATCGTGATGGTGGAGATGGTAAGGATGCTTCAGGGTTTTATTATTGGACAGGAATCGGTATTCGCAAGTATTATAATCCGTCGGACTGGAGTGGAAGTCGAATCTCAAAAGCTGAACCAGCCATTCGTTATGCTGAAGTGTTGCTCACTTATGCAGAAGCACTGAATGAGTTGACAGGAACCTATACAATTCCTACTTATGACGGAACAGGTACCATAACGGTAAGTCGCAATCAGGCAGAAATCAGCAAAGGTTTGCGTCCAGTTCGCGTTCGTGCAGGTTTAAAGGATTTTACCGATGATTATTTTACCGATAGAAACGAAATGCGTAAACGTATTAAACGCGAATGGCAGATAGAATTTATGGGAGAGGCTCATCGTTATTATGACTTGCGCCGTTGGAAAGACGCTGAAAGAGAAGAAGCTATGCCTGTATGGGGATATAATATGGATATGACTTCCTCCCAAAAAGATTTGTGGCATATTCCGCATGAAATTTCGAATGTGCCTGCAATTTTTGCAGAAAAAATGTACCTGTGGCCAATCTTGCAGGACGAATTAAGGAAAGACAGAAAATTAACTCAAAATCCGGGTTGGAAAACATTTGATGAATAAAATAAAAAAATAAATACATGAAAACTGATTTAAAAAACCTTGTTCATCTGTTTATTGTACTAATCGTAACTCAGGCTTTTTCTTCCTGCAATGACGAGTGGAAAGATGAACAATATCAAAAATATGTATCGTTCGTGCGATCGGGATATGTAGATACATATCTCAATACCAACACTGCCGATGGAATTGTGCATTACAAAATTCCTATCGAAATATGTGGTTCTACTAAAAACGATAAAGACGTTACGGTAAATGTTGTAATTGATAGCGATACACTTACGGCATTTAACAGGGAAACATACTTTACGCGAACAGATCTTTTCTACAGACAACTCGACGAAAAGTATTACAATTTTCCAAATGGAATGACTGTAACGATTCCGGCAGGGAAAGATATTGGTTATTTGAATGTTGATTTTAATATCCGCAATTTGGATTTGGTAGAAAAATATATTTTACCTCTTAAAATTGAATCAACTTCTCAGTATATCCCTTCTCCTAAAAAGTATTACAAACGTAGTTTGATGCGTATTATCCCGTTCAATTACTTTTCCGGTACGTACTCGGCAGGAGCTGGACAGATAACTTCGACTACCAATGGGGTAACCAATACAACACCAACTTCTGTGGCTACGCGCGAAATGCGTTATGTGAATGATAGTACCGTATTCTTTTATGCGGGACTCACCGAAGAAGATGCACGCAATCGTTCGCTTTATAAAATTCAGGTGAAGTTTAATTCCGATATGACAGTAACGCTTACTGCCGACAGTGCAAGAATCAATTTTTTTGCCGATACAAGTATAGACCCTAAAACAGGAAAGTCTAAATGTTCGTATGAAATTAAAGAGGAAATGGATGCTTTGCAGCCTTACTTGCTCATCCGAACTTTGACATTGAACTTGCAATATCGCTACGATGATGTTACCAATCCTTATTATACGGTAACGTATAATTTCAAAGGCTCTTATACGTTGGAACGCCGAAGAAACACTCAGATTCCGGAAGAAGACCAGCAAGAAATATTTGAATGGTAAAGTGGGTAAAGTGTATTTTATACTTCAGATTTCTAAGCTAAAAACTTACGAAATCTGAAGTTCAAAATAGTCAAAATTCTTAAAACTAAATTATCAATTATTTAAATTTAATTTACATGAAGGCAATCAAGACTTTTTTTACATTGCTGTGTCTTGCCGCTTTTTCGTGGCAAGGCCAGGCTCAATCGCTTGTGTCGGTTTATTCCGGTACATCGTTGCCAACCGCACAGGGTTGGACTGAGTTACGATTTGATTCGACTATGGTGTGGGAAGAGGCGGCAAAAAATTTGCTGGCACCTCCTTCAGAGCTTACGGCTATTGCTGGTACGGCTCTCAAACTGAAAGCCAATCAGGCGCTTGACGCTTATGGCTATCCACTTTTTTCGCAATTGGGCTACTATTTGCCTAACATTGGTTTTTCTTCAGCTATAGGTTTTACTGTTGAATTTAAAGCCAAAGTAATTAATTCACCCAATGGTGCTTTTACGGTTTCAGGTGTGGGAGCTGGTAAAGGTTTCCGTTTGGAATTTTCCAACAATTTGCTTACCGAACATGCCAATGTGTTGGATACAGTTCGCGTGTTAAGCACAGCGAATAACACAGACGGTTTCCATGTGTACCGTGTTGCAGTAGCTCCTGATGATAAGGTACGCGTGTGGAGGGATGGCATTTTACTTGGTACATTGCCATTGCAACCATTCAAACTGGATAACATTATGAATGATGGGGGCTTTGAAAATGGTGAAAATGCTTCGGCTCATGGCTGGAATTGGACGGATACGGGACTTACCGGTACGCTCACAGTTAGCAATGATCCAAAATATGTACATACCGGAAAATATGGTTTGTTCGTGGATAAAGGATTTCATAAAAACGAATTTATTCCTGTTAAACCACTTGCAGGCTATGATATGAGTGTATGGGGAAAAACTTTGAATTATCCAGATGGAAGTGGACACTGGCGCGACATGAATGGTTGGTTTGATCCCGCAGGTGAACAGGCAATGTATGCGGTAGGCGACAAAAACAACCTTGGATGGAAAGAATACAAATGGCGTGATGATTGGCGCAACAACCAAGGTATGTGGGGAGGCGGAAGCCAATTGCGTTATATTATTGAAACTAAAACCGGCGAAGCCAATGACAATCAGATGGCTTATGACGATATTTTGTTTACAGAACGCATTACTCCTTCTCGTATTCCTGCCAATGCAGTGAACCTTTTCCCTAATGGTGATTTTGAAGATCCTGATTATGATTATTTCCCTGCCGGTGATGCACGCAATGATACTTCTATTGTTAATCCTAAAAATTTCAAGTATTCACTTGTATATTATCCAAGCTGGGACGATACCAAAAAAAACAGTATGCTTTACGACTGGGATGAAGCACCTTTCTGGCATCCTTTCTGGCATGCTCGTGTTCGTACGCAAAGTGGCAAACAGGGAAATGGTGAATCAGGTAATTTGTGGACCCGCAGTGGGAAACACTCATTACGTTATTTTAACTGCTTCAGCAATACTTGTCCTTATGGAACCGATTTCTCCGCTGACCGTTCTCAAGGAAAAAATACACCACTTCGTGCAGAACTTAATCTTGAAGTTGGAAAGACCTATACCTTTTCATTCTGGTATCACTTTGCAAGTTGGGGCGGTGATCATCTGAAATTGCATGTGGACAATGGGAGTGTACAGCTTTGGTATAAAGACATAAACAACAGCGATTTTCCCAATTGGAAAAATGTTATTGTAACATTTACTACCACTGCAGACAATCATACCTTGAAGTTCTATACGGAAAACACCAATGGAGGTGATGGCAAATGGGGCGATCCAGGTGTGCTGTATTTCGACGACTTTTTCCTCTTTGAAGGACAGCCGCTGCCTGCTTATGATGGGACCCATCTTTTCTTTGGCAAGCAAACCAGTACCAAAGGAGCAGAAGTAGAAATAGAATATGTAAAAATTGATAACACAGGAGCTTATCCTCCTACAGGTCAGGCATACACAGATACTTATAAACCGAAAACAGCTCCATTGATGACAACTTGGGGTGAAGCGATTACGGCTGATTATCCGGTTACGCATCAAATGCTGAATGAATATCCTCGTCCACAACTCGTGCGTGAAGGTTGGACAAACCTCAATGGTATTTGGAAATATGCACGTAAGGCAAAAACAGGTTTTGGTACTTATGATGCCAACGAAACCTATCGTCAGGAAATTCTGGTTCCTTATCCCGTTGAATCAGCTCTTTCAGGTATTAAGGACGAGGAATATTCCAACCAGAACAAATCTTATGTTTACAAACGTGATGTAACCATAGCAAAACCGACTGACGGCAAACGTGTCATTCTGCATTTCGATGCTGTAGATTGGGACAGTTATGTATTTGTTAACGGAACACAAGTTGCCCATCATCAAGGCGGATTCGATCCATTTTCTGCCGACATTACGGATGCATTAAATACAAGTGGCGCACAAGAAATTGTGGTTCAGGTGTTTGACCCAACTCAAGGGGGACAACCTTCAGGAAAACAAAATCCGAATCCAACCGGTTCGTGGTATACACCTGCAAGCGGTATTTGGCAAACTGTATGGACAGAAGTTGTTAATCCAACTTATGTTACCAACTTAACACTTACACCGGTTGACAATTCGGCAGTAAAAGTTAAAGTTGAAGCTCAAAATGCTCAAGGTGCAACAGCAACCGTAAAAGTACTGGATGGTACAACGGAAGTTGCATCTGCTGATGTTGCAGTGGGAACGGAAACTTCTATTGCTATCCCCAATCCAAAACTTTGGTCGCCTGAACAGCCGTTCCTTTATAATGTAAAAGTTGAACTGAAAAAGGGTGGTACAACTACTGACATGGTAACTTCATACTTCGGTTTGCGTAAATTGGAAATCAAAAAACTGCGCGGTAAACCAAGTATTTATCTGAATGGGAAACCAGTATTCAGTTATGCCACACTTGATCATGGTTATTATCCTGATGGTATCTACACTCCTGCTTCCTATGCTGTGATACGTCATGATTTGTCAAAATTGAAAGAACTTGGCTTTAATGCAGTTCGCAAATTTGAAAAAATAGAACCGGCTATCTGGTATCATGTTGCCGACTCTCTTGGTTTGCTCGTATGGCAAGATATTCCAGCTGCCAATATTGGTACGCCTATAGCTGAACTTAATACAGAAGCTGCCCGCAAGGCTAATTTCTTGCGCGAAACAGCTGCCATGACAAATTCAATTCGCAATTTCCCTTCTATCATTGCTTGGATTGGTTTCAACGATAGTTGGGGACAATATGAAAGTACAATCACCCATACTAAAAACACGGTTGATTTGCTTCGTTCGCTGAAAGATGGACGTTTGATTGTACCCGAATCGGGTGGCGATCATTTCGAACTTGGCGATGTAGTAGCTTCTCACGGTTTACCTCTTCCCAATGTTCCTACCAATGCTTATAATGAACGTGCAATGGTTTGCGATGTTACAGGAAATTATAACTATGCAATTAACGGACACCTTTGGAATACAAGCTCTTCGAGCGATATTAAAACCGACTTGGCTTATGCTACTAACCTTAAAGATTTTGCAAAAGCTGCTAAAAATTTGACTTTGCAGGGTTTAAGTGGTTTGGCAATGGTTCAGACTACGGATGTGGAAAATGAAATAAATGGTTTGATGACCTACGACCGTAAAGTGTATAAATTTGCCGGTAGCGATAGTGTGGCTGGAAAAGTATTGAAAGAAAACACAGCATTTATGAAGTCCAAAATTGTCGCTCCTATTGTAAAAACCAGCGGACAAGGTGGTGAAGACTGGAATTATTTATCCGGAGCTAAAGGTATGGATGCACCTGCATCTGGCTGGAATACAAACATCAATTTTGATGATAGCAGCTGGAAAAAAGGTCGTTCCGCTTTTGGTGGTAACATGTCAGTTGCATTCCCATGGAATACAATTTGGAAAGGGGACAACATTGAACTTTATCTGCGCAAGAAAGTAAATATTCCTGTTTTGGAAGCTGGTGACAGTTTGCAGTTTACTATGTTCTACGACGAAGATTTTGAATTCTATATCAATGGAGTATTGGCTTATGCTGCTACAGGCTGGTCTACCAACTATGTGAATTTCGATATTTATCCGGAGGCTAAAGCCGCTATCCATTATGGTGGAGATAACTTGTTTGCCATTCACATCGTTCAGAATACTGGAGGTTCGTGTATGGATTTGGGCGTAACCACAAATTATCTGTCTCATCCAATAGATTTTGAACCTGAAGCTGTACAACCGGTTTGGAAAGATATTGCTACAGCGCAGGATTGGATAAACATGAAAAATGATCTCAGCGGTTTCTATCGTTTAACTGCGGATATTGATTTGTACAGTACCGTTTATTCAGAACCGATTGGTAATACAGACCAACCTTTCAAGGGATATATTGATGGTCAAAATCATACGGTAGTTTGTCCTGAAATTTCAGGAGGAGATCGTCTCGGCTTATTTGGTTATGCTGATGGAGCCTATTTCACCAACTTGCGTCTTACTGAAGCTTATGTTCATGGTGGTGCCGATGTAGGTGTATTGCTTGGACGTGGTAAGGGCATTACGGTAGAACATGTAGTATTTGATGACGATGGACAATATCAGAATGAAGTTGGCGGTCGCGACCATGTTGGTATGATAGCAGGTATGCTCGAAGCAGGGAAAGTAAATACAATTAAGAATGTATATGTGGTTAATGGTAAAGTTGAATCAACCGAATGGCAGGCTGCCGGACTGGTTGGTATTATTTGCGATACCCGTATTATAAATTCATACTACACGGGAACTGTTGCTATTACTGCTGCAGACCGTTTGACTATTGAAAATCGTGATGCAGCCGGCATTGTTGCCCGTACCGAAGGTGGTAAAAACTACTTTAATGGGGTAATGTCGCTGGCTTCACAAGTATTGAGCGCCTCCGGCAACGAATGGATTTCTTACAATGGTGGTGGTTATATTGTTATTGATTCAACCACTTGCTTTACTCGTAACGATATGATTCTCGATCCTGTGTTTAATCCAACTCGTGGAGGTCAGTTTGCTCGTGCTACGGAATCAATGAAACGTCCTCTGGCCGATTTTAAGACCAGCGACTTGTACAAAGCAGCCGGATGGGATTTCGATCGTGTTTGGACTATACCTGATGGTGGAGGATTCCCGGTATTCAGACCAGTTATCAATGATGTTCCTTATGTAAAAGGAAAAACATCAGGAAATGATTTGAAAGCTTATTCGCTTAATGGTCATGTGATAATGGAAGCTTCTCAGCCAACTGCCGTTTGGATTTACAACATTACAGGCTCGTTGATGGAACGTACCGATGTTCATGGCAAGCAATCGGTTGCTCTTCCAGTCGGAGTTTATATCATTAAATCCGTTGCAAATGGAGATGTTAAAGCTGTGAAGATTTTGAACAACAAATAATTTAGTTTTATAGGATGAACTTCTTTATGGACTTGCCAATTTTATAAAGATTGGCAAGTCTGAAGAAGTTAAAAAATTATCTCTGTGTTTTTTGACCGAAACGCAGAGAACAAGTAGGTTTTCTAAGAAATTTTGAGTTGAACTAATATAAAAAAAGGATAAAATAAATGATTTCAAAGAACAAAAAAAATCAAGCAATTTGTTTAGCATGTGCTGCTATGCTTTTTTCACAATTTTCTTTTGCTCAAACACCCTATCAAAAGAAAAAGGCTACGTTGATGACCGTTTGGGGCGAGGCTCTAAAAGCAACGGATCCGATTTTACCAGAATATCCACGTCCTCAGATGACAAGGGATAAATGGTTGAATTTGAACGGTATTTGGCAATTTCAACCGGCTGCAAGTACAACAGAAAATTTACCGTCAGGCAATCTGTCAAGAGAAATTCTTGTGCCGTTTCCTGTTGAATCTGCTCTTTCAGGTATAATGGAACATCATAATAATGTTTGGTATCGTCGTTCATTTACAATCCCCGCTGATTGGGCAGGCCAACGAGTTTTGCTGCATTTTGGCGCGGTTGACTATTCTTGTGAAGTTTTTGTGAATGGCGTAAGTGTAGGAACGCATCAGGGTGGCTACGACCCTTTTTATTTTGATATTACTGACAAACTTTCCGGCAGCGGAGCTCAGGATATTGTTGTAAAAGTGAATGATGAAACCGACGCCAAAGGTTATCCTCGTGGCAAACAAACCCTTTATCCCGGAGGCATTATGTATACTTCCACCACTGGTATTTGGCAAACAGTGTGGCTTGAACCTGTACCGGAAATATCGATTTCCGATTTCCGCATGGTTCCCGATATTGATAATGCCGTATTGAAATTTTATCCAAGCGTAACCGGAAATTCTTCAGCAAGAGCATACAGATTTCGCTTCAAAATCTTCGATAATGGTTCACAAGTTGCGGATTTCGAAAAAAATGGCAGCGCGGAAATGACTCTGAATGTTCCACAACCGTTGAAACTTTGGTCGCCAAGCAGCCCTTTTCTATACGATATGAAGGTTTATTTACTAAAAGATGATGCTGTTTTGGATTCGGTTACTACATATTTTGGAATGCGTAAAATTTCAAAAAAACTTGTTGATGGGTATTATAAAATGTGCCTGAACAATGAAGTCCTTTTCCAAATGGGGCCACTCGACCAGGGTTTTTGGCCTGATGGGATTTATACGGCACCAAGTGATGAAGCTCGCCGCTTTGATATAGAGAAAGTCAAAGAATTGGGATTCAATATGATACGGAAACATATTAAAGTTGAACCACAACGTTGGTATTATTGGGCTGATAAGCTTGGAGTGCTTGTTTGGCAGGATATGCCTTCAATGAATTCTTATATCAACACAGCCGAACATCCCGTTCCGCCCAATGAAAATGAAGCATTTTTGCGTGAACTCCAAGCTATGGTAAAAACACATTGGAATTCGCCAGCTATTGTTTCGTGGGTTACATTCAACGAATATCAGGGAGCACATGATGAAGCGAATATTGTTAATCAGGTTAAAACTTTGGACAATAGCCGGTTGGTGAATGTGGGCAGCGGTGGGCCGTGGAATGACGCAAGCGACATTCGCGATTTTCATAATTATCCATCGCCAACGTGTCCAGATAAAAGAAACGATCAAATTCTTGTTTGTGGAGAATATGGTGGTATTGGTTACTACGAACAAGGACATATTTGGAGTGAAGGCAATCCTTATGAAACAGTAGACAGTTATGCAAAATTGTTGGAAAAATACAGTTCGTATGCCGATATGTTGATTAATTATAAAAGCAACAAAGGCTTAAGTGCGGCTGTATATACTGAAATTACCGATGTTGAGATGGAATTGAACGGTTTAATGACTTACGACCGTAAAGTCATTAAAGGGAATGCTACTGATTTCTTTGCGGTTAATCAACGTGTTATTAACGAAAATAGATATTATACCGATATTGTTTCTACTTCGGAGGAGGTACCTCAAACATGGAAATATACCACAACCCAGCCTGCAGGGAATTGGTTTGTCTCAAGTTTTGATGATTCCGCATGGTCAACAGGAAATGGGGGATTCGGAACTGAAAAAACACCGGGAGCAATTATTGGAACTGTATGGAATACAAGCGATATTTGGTTGCGAAGAGAATTTACTTTACCGGCTGATGCTCTCGATTCGGGTAAAAAACTCGTGCTCAAGGTGCATCACGATGAAGACTGTCAGATATATATCAATGGCGTTAAAGCGCTTGACTTGAGCGGTTACACCGGGAATTATGCTTATTTTGATATTTCATCGGCAGCTAAATCAGCTTTAATCTTGGGTGGTAATAATACATTGGCAGTACATTGCCATCAAACAACGGGAGGGCAGTACATTGATGCAGGTATTTCTACCTTGCTTCTGCAAACTCCATCCGGTATCGAAAATGTAAAAAAAAAAGATGAACTGATAATTTTCCCCAATCCAGTAAGCAATGAATTGAAATTGGCTAATTACGAATTGTGGAAAGGCGAAAAAATTGAGATTTGTAGCATTGCTGGGCAGCGGTCAATTGTCTGTTCTGCATCATCTTCAATAGACGTTTCTCAGTTGCCCGCTGGAATGTATATAATAAAAGTTGGAAATTTTGTAGGAAAATTCTTGAAAATTTGAAAAAGTTATTATTCACATTATTTTTCGTTTGTCTGGTAGTAGGGCTTGCTGCCGAAAGCGACACTTACACCAATCCGGTGATTTCGAGCAGCACGCCTGATCCTACGGTCATTCGAGCCGATGATGGATATTTTTACCTGTACGCAACGGAAAATATTCATAATGTGCCGATATATCGTTCGCCAAATTTGGTTGATTGGACTTTTCTGGGCACTGCTTTTACGGATGCTACGCGACCGAATTTTGAACCTAATGGAGGAATTTGGGCGCCTGATATTAATTTTATTAATGGGAAATATGTTTTGTATTATTCCATGTCTGTTTGGGGAGGCGAACAAACTTGTGGTGTTGGCGTAGCAACTGCTCGCACTCCGTCGAGCCACTTTACCGATATGGGGAAACTTTTTCGCAGCAATGAGATAGGCGTACAAAATTCAATAGACCCATTCTATATTGAAGATAACGGAAATAAATATCTTTTTTGGGGAAGTTTTCACGGTATCTTTTGCGTAGAATTAAGCGAAGACGGACTTTCGTTGAAAAATCCGGAAAAACCTTCGCCACAGCAAGTAGCCGGGACAGCATTTGAAGGCACTTATATTTACAAGCACGGCAATTATTATTATCTTTTTGCTTCCGTTGGTTCGTGCTGCAACGGTTTGAACAGTACTTATCAATTAGTTGTGGGGCGCTCAGAATCGTTGACCGGACCTTATTTTAATAAACAGGGCCAAAGTATGATGAATAATGCCTATTCTCTTGTTGTGGGATCAAGCAGTCGTTTTGTTGGTAATGGGCATTGTTCTGAAATTGTGCAAGATGACAATGGTACTGATTGGATTTTTTTTCATGGTTATGATACGCAAAAACCTGAAAATGGTCGCGTATTGTTGTTGAATAAAATTTCATGGGATAGGGCAGGATGGCCTTATGTTGAAGGCAATTCTCCGTCTGTTACGGCACCTAAACCGGTTTTCTCCGTTAACGCTACGAACCCTGTTACAAACTCTACGGTGCAGTTGCAGACTGTCGGTAAATGTCTGATTTTCAAATCACTTGTACCTGCTTCAGTAAAAATTTATGCTGTCAACGGACAGTTGATTAAAGATTTTGAAGAGAGTATGTCATTTCAAGTATCCCTCGCTTCGGGTATTTATCTTGTTCAGATAAATACTGAGGTTAATTCAATAGTTAAAAAAATCTTTTTATAAAAATTTTCTATTTTATACTAACAATTAATTTTTGATAACATGAAAAAAATCAGTACTTTATTGTTGTGTGTCATGTCATGTTTTGCATGGCAAGGCTTTGCACAAAAACCTGCAATTACAAGCATTGAGATTGCAGGGCGCGGAGTTGCTTCGCAAACCAGTTTTAATGACTCCTCCCCGCTGACTTCACTTGGCGGTGGTATTTTTGTTTGGGAAGGGAATCTCAATTATGCTAATCCGAATGCCACTACAGGCAATCAAGGGTTTAAGTTCATTGTTAATGCGCATTTGGCAACAGGTGTGGACACCGATTGGAATGGTAAATGGACTTTGCTTGCTACTTCGGCCGATCTGGCGGTAGAAGAAGGACCTACTTATTCCATGATTTATGCACAAAATACTCCGGACAACAAGTGGCGTTTGAAACAAGGAGAAGATGGTTACTATCGCATTACCATCAATGCGAGCAACATCGACAATATCACTTTTTCACTCGACAAAAATCCTCCTTTATCTGTATTTAATGCAGCTTTGGGCTTGCCTACAGCTCAGGGATGGAATGAGTTAAAACTTGACAATACAATCAATGACCTTGCTGCGCCTACCACGCTGGTGGCTGAAAACGGCGTTTTAAAAATCAATTCTACCAATGCTCCAGATCAATTTTCACAGCTTGCATGGGCTAAGACCGGTTTGAATTTTAATCTTTCTACCGGTTTTGTTCTTGAAATCAAAGCAAAAGTTATTTCTGCCGATAAAACGGGTGCATTTAATATTCAAGGTTTCGACAAATCGGGCAAAGGTTTTCGTATCGGTATTTTGAACAATGCTGTAACCGAACTCACCAATCCATTCAATGCAACAAAAGTATTGGCAAGCGACTTAACAAACGGTGATGCTTTTCATGTTTATCGTTTTAATGTAACACCGGCAGGTATCGCAGCAGTTTACAGAGATGGTTCACTTCTTGGAACATTTCCTCTTGTAACTTTCCAATACGATAATATTATAGAAAATGGTGGATTTGAAGATGCTGATTATCCCGATTTTCTGAGTAATGGGATTTTACGGAGAGTGCACAAAAGTGAAGGAGGAAACAAAGTTCTTATTGGTGACTATGCTCTTGAAATGGACAATAACGGTTTGGTAACAAACGGTTGGACCAATCCTGAAAGTGCACGTACTCGCGAAATTGCGGTGAAACCCAATACACAGTACGAAATTTACATTACCCGTCGCCGTACAGCCAATGAACCTTGGTGCTGGCGCGATATGGGTGCATTTTACGATTTCCAGAAAGGGACACTCGGCCTGAAGGGCGAAAATGTTGATGAACGTGGACAAAATGTTACTTGGGGTGGTTTCGACCGTATCTGGCAAACACACCCACAGGACTTTACTACACCCGCAAATGCTAAAACCGTACGTTTTGAATTCCCGACATGGATAAGAGACAATACAAAAAATCAAAATACCACTTCTTTTGAAAATTTCACTTTCCGTGAAAAACCCACTTTGGCAGTAACACCTACTTCTTCTAAACCTGCGATTGCATTTACACTTGCTCCTTCTTTTCCTGAGGGTTGTGTAAATCTTATTAAGAACGGCGATTTTGAAGATGTCGTTACCAACAATGATGGTACCCCTTATACTTGGGCATTAGCAAGTAGTGGAGGCGATACTGATAATACTCCTACAAATTTCAATGCAATGTGGAACGGAAATGTACGCATTCAAGACAAAAATAAACCGGATGACTTTAACAGTGGCGATGAATTCTATGCTCACAGCGGAACAAAATGTCTGCGTTTCTCTACTTTAAATATGGACGGACAGGGGAAATCCCGCAATTTTGATTTCACGGTAGAGCTGCAACCTAACAAAACCTATCGTTTCAGTTTCTGGCATCGTAACCCGAAATGGGATGATTTTGGATGGCTGTTGGTTAGAATTGGTGAAGGTAATCCGATTTGGGGACACCGCACTGGTAGTCGTGCCAACAAATGGATTCCAGTTGATTTGGTTTTCAAAACTACTGCCGACAATCACACGCTACATCTTTATACTCTTTCTGAAGCTCATGGCGACTGGTGGAATCAATATTTGGATGATCTGGTTTTGTATGAAGTTTCGGATGGAACTGAAGTTACTCCCGTTGATCCTTCTTTGGCAGGCAAAACCAATCTGATAGCCAATGGTGATTTTGAAGATGCAACTATGAACAATGACGGATCATCGTACAATTGGGCTTTGGCTTCTCAAAATGCAAGTAACGATAGTGATTTTCCAATGGCTTACAACGAAATGTGGGGAACTTGGTTACGTATTCAGGATAAGGAAAAACGTGGAAGCGATTATTGGGGCGACCGCGACGACACTGGCTTTGACTGGGCTCATAGCGGAAAACATTCATTACGTTTTACTTACGAAGACGATTGGAGCGGAGCACAAGCTTTTGAAGGCGTCAGTGGCGATGTGCAACCTGCACCTTATAAGCTGAATATGAACTTCAAGAAAGAACTTGAACCAAACAAGACTTACACTTTCGTATTCTGGATTAAAACTTCGTGCTGGAACGACCGCGGTTGGTTCCACATTGCGAATGGCGATATTAAAGTTATGTCGCAGCAATTGGATAATCATTATATGAACTGGAGCCGTCAGTCGGTTACTTTCTCAACTACAGCCGATAATCATACATTGCGCATGTTTACAGAATTCAGTGGTTGGATGAATTTCTATCTTGACGATTTGTTCCTCTATGAAGAAGAAAACTATGTTCCTGTTCAACTGACTGGAAATACTTATCTTGCTTTCGGTAAATCTACAGGCACAAGCAGCACCGACGCAGAAGTTGAATACATCACTATCGACAACAGCGGAGCACACATTTACACTGCACAATTCTATTCAAATGGTGGCTCTGCAGTGCCTGCTCAGGTATTGGCCGATAATGGCGTAGCTACTGTTACTGCACCGGTTGCACCAACAAAAGATGGTTATGCATTTGCAGGTTGGTATTCAAATATTGCTTTGACAAATGCTTACAATTTCAGTACTCCGGTAACGAAAGATCTTGTTCTTTATGCAAAATGGAACAACCTTTACAAAATTGCTTTCAATACCAATGGAGGTGCAGCCATTGCCGACAGCACTTATACCATCGAAAGTGAAAATGTGGTATTGCCTATTCCCGAAAAGGTTGGTTACACCTTCCTCGGGTGGTACGACAATAGCGAATTTACCGGTAATGCAATTGCTGAAATTCCACAAGGAAGTACAGGCAATAAAGAGTTCTGGGCAAAATGGGAAATTGCAGTTTACAATGTTATTTTCAATTTGAATGGTGGCAGTGGTGCAACAAACAGTACCTACACCATTGAAAGCGAAACTATCACTTTACCCACGAATCTTCAAAAAACGGGTTATTCTTTCGTCGGATGGTTCGATAACAGCGGATTTGAGGGAATTGCTATAGCTGAAATTCCACAGGGAAGTTCAGGCAATAAGGAATTTTGGGCTAAATGGGAAGCTGTAGCTTACAGTATTACTTACGAACTAAATGGTGGTACGGGTGTTACCAACGGCTCCTATACCATCGAAAGTGAAAATGTTGTACTGCCGATTCCCGAAAAATCAGGTTACGAATTTCTTGGCTGGTACGAAAACAGCAGGTTTGGAGGCAGTCCTGTTACGGAAATTCCTTCCGGCAGCACAGGCGATAAAACATTCTATGCAAATTGGAGAATTATTAACGGCGTAAATAGTCCTAACGTTTCTGATTTGATGCTGTATCCCAATCCGGTTGTTAACGACAAATTGACTATTGATAACATTCAATCTATGGACGGGAATATACAGATTTACAATGTGCTGGGTACGCTTGTGAGTGTTCACAATATCGCAGGTAAAGCAACCATTGTTGATGTTTCCAACTTGCCTACAGGCATGTATATAGTGAAAGCAGATGGTAAAAAGGCCATTATGCTTAAGAAATAAAGGATTTCACTAATTTTCGTTTGCGAATTACGATAGCAGCAGTGATAAACTTTCGTAATTCGCATTTGAAAAAATTTTAATTAAAAACAGCCTTGTTTTCTTTGATCGGAAAACAAGGAACAATGCTAAGAAGCAGAAGTACGATGAATGACCCGGATTTGAAAAAAATTCGATCAAAAAACGCACAAACGAATGAAAAAAAGGGTTTTATTTTATTTATTTTTTGCTGTTTTTGGCTCGGTTGGGGCTCAAACACCTTGTCAACACATTGATGATTATTCTTTGGCAATAATGGGTTCGTCCGTTCCTTCAGGCACTGGTGCAGACGCAGGCAAGGGATATGCTCAACTTTTTCAAAAATATCTCGAAAACAACGCGGTTAACGAATGGAAAGTTACTAATATTTCTATTCCCGGAAACAATACTACTGATGTAATGAATCGCTGGAATACCGATTTATTGCCTGCTTGTACGCGATATGTGTATTATGGGCTGTCGCTTGGCAATGAAGGCATTCACGAAAAAGGTCAATCGGCTTTCGACAGTTGGCGCGATAACATGCAGACGCTTATCAACCGGGCACGCGAGGCCGGAAAAATTCCGTTGATAGGAAACAATTATCCAAGAGGTGATTTTAATTCTACGGATTACAATTACGTAAAACAATTGAATTTGCTGATACACGAATGGGATGTGCCGAGCGTAAATTTGCTTGGAGCCATTGATAATGGATCAGGCCAATGGGCGTCGGGTTACGTGTACGACAATGCGCACCCAAATACCGCAGGTCATGCCGAAATGTTTTATGCCATTGTACCTTCGCTTATGGATGCGTTGGCTGCAGGGAAACCTCAACCGGTGAAAAAACAAAATTCTTCACTCGTTTTGGTAAAAGGTAATACCGTGCAGCGCATTGCCTTTACACCCGAAAATATACTTCATTCTTTTACACTTACTTTCAGTTTTAAGACAACCGATATTGGTACGCTTGCTTCGTTCGTTACTGAGGGAGGCGATACGGCACGGTTGATTTTGAACAGCAACGGAAGGCTCACTTACAAATCGCAAGTTTCTGCGGGTTTTTTAAATGATGGAAATTGGCATACCGTAAGTTTAACCCATTACTATGCACAAGGGAAAACCCAACTTTATATTGATGGAGCACGTATTGCAAGGACTAATCCTGAAACCGAGAAACTTGTTCCTATAAAGTTTTTCCTCAACGATTTTGACAATGCACCCCAATATGTTGAATATCGCGAACTGTTCTTTCACCGTTCCGGCATGTGTGCTGAAGAAATTGCAGCTTTGTATCAAGGCAAATTGCTAAAATCGAGCCTCGAAATTTATGCTCCGCTTGATGTTGTTTCCGAAAAGGATGTTTTGTACAATTCTGCGCAAAGCTTGAATATGTTGGACATTGAGGAAAATAACATTTTAAATGGTTTGGATGAAACGCGTTTCGATAAAAATCAAAAATTTAAAGGAATGACGTTTTACTCGTTGCTTGGTCAAAAGTTGTTTCATACAACGGATAATAATTTCAATTGCTCAAGAAAATTATTGGCTGGTGTGTATGTAGTTAAAATTATATCAGAGCAAGGTGAAGTAACGTCAAAAAAAATTGTTGTTGAATAAATGTTTTAAAAAATGACTAAGATTCCTTTTATGGATTTCTGCCAAATGGAAAGTAATCCATAGATCGTATTGAATTTTAGCTTTTTATTTTAAGATGCTCCGTAAAGTTATTTGGCAGTTCTATAAGAAAGAGATTTTTTTTCAGTAAATTATGATTCCACATCAGGGGCAATAATTAGCAGAAAAATGACTGATTGACGCCTGTTAATAAAGCCGGCAAAAAAAACTGCAACATACGGCAAAGCCCAATTGGCGATCGAAATAATACTTGCCATCAATATTATCTTTATGACGGAAGTTTTGAAATCCAATTATGGATAAAATTAAAATGAATAAAAACCATCTCCAATCTTTAAAGCAACTTTGTGCAAAAGGATGAAGATTTTCGCATATTACTAAAAAACTCCTTTTAAAAAGGAATAAGATTTAATTATTCAGATGAGAAATTTAAGATTTTTATTGGTTATCTGTTTGGCGTTTCAAGTTTTTTTTGTTGACGCAACTCCAATTTCCGTAACAAATTCACCATCTACCGGAGCTTTTCCCATTGTAGCAAGCGGTAAGGCAACACAAATTGTTGTCGATGCTCAGGATACCGAAGTAGTTACAGTAGCAGCTACTGCTTTTTCCGGAGACGTTAATCTTGTAACGGGCATTCGTCCCAAGCTTTCCAATTCTATTACAACTTCAAAGCCAATGATTGTTGGAACTCTTGGTTCTTCGTTTATTCAACAATTGGTAACAGCGAAAAAACTTGATGCCACCAAGCTCGAAGGTAAATGGGAAACATTTCTTATTTCGGTAATTGATAATCCGCTGCCGGGCATTGAACAGGCGTTGGTAATAGCCGGCAGTGACCCGAGAGGTACTGCTTATGGCGTGTTTGAACTCTCTCGTATGATGGGCGTTTCTCCGTGGGTTTGGTTTGCCGATGTTCTTCCCGCACACAAAGATGAAGTTTTTGTAACAAAGGGAGAAAGTATTTTTGGACCTCCGTCGGTAAAATATCGTGGCATGTTTATCAATGATGAAGATTGGGGAATGCAACCTTGGGCAGCCAAGAATATGGATCCCGGTATTCGTCCAAACGGAGGTGGTGATATTGGGCCCAACGCTCATGAGCGAATTTTTGAATTGATGTTGCGAACAAAATCAAATTATTTCTGGCCTGCCATGCACAGTTGTACCAAAGCTTTTTGGTTCTATAAACAAAATCCTGTTATAGCACGTAAATATCAAATTGCATTAGGCGGTAGTCATTGCGACATTCTTTTGCGTGATAACGAAGACGAATGGAGAAACAATTTTATTACCGAATACGGACATGCACCCGGTGACTACAATTGGCGTACGAATCGTCAAACGCTTATTCGCTATTGGGGTGATCGCATTAAAGAATCTCGCAACAATCCTGCTGTTTATGGCATTGGAATGCGAGGTATCCATGATAGCGGAATGGAAGGTTACAATACTGATGCGGAACGCAAAGATGCACTCGAAGATCTTTTCGCTACCCAACGCTCTATGTTACAGGATACACTTGGCAAACCTGCCAACCAAATCCCGCAGCTTTTTATTCCTTATAAGGAAGTATTGCCTGTTTATAATCTTGGTTTGAAAGTTCCTGATGATGTTACCATTATGTGGGTTGACGACAATTTTGGATACATTCGACGGCTTGCCAATCCCGTTGAGCAAGCTCGAAGTGGTGGAGGTGGAGTTTATTTTCATTTCTCATATTGGGGAGGAGATAATGGTTATGACTATCTCTGGTTGGGTGGCACTTCGCCTGCTCACATAAGTTTTGAGATGACCAAAGCTTATGAACTGAACTGTAAAACTGCATGGATTTTCAACGTAGGCGATATAAAACCGGCCGAATTAGAATATCAGTTTGCAATGGATTTGGCTTGGGATGCCGATCGCTGGAAACCCGAAAATGCTGCTGATTACATATCGTTTTGGGCAAACGAAACTTTTGGCTCTACTTTTGGGCCACAGATAGCCCAAATAAAAACGGAATATTATCATTTGATTTCGCAGGGACGTGCCGAACATATCAATTGGAATGCTTATTCTATTGCTGAAATGGAACAACGTATTGCCGACTTTGGCAAGTTGGTGGATAAAATGAAAACAATAGAATCTCAGTTACCAGAACGATTGAAAGATGCTTATTTTGAACTGATTGGCTATCCGGTTGAAGCCTCTTGGGCTATGAATCGCAAAATTTTGGGAGCAAAACTTAGTTTTGAATATGCGGCACGCGGTCGGCGCGAAGATGCTCTTGCCATTGCATTGGATGCACAACGGGCATATCAGCTTATTCAGGATTTAACCGACAAGTACAATCATGAAATTGCAGGTGGTAAATGGGATGGAATGATGAATTATGCACCTCGCAATCATGCTTTCTTTTACGATCCTATGGTGGTTGATGAAGAACAAATAGACGAAGGAAACATAACACCTACTCCGCAAGATTCGGTACGTAATTTTGAAATTACAGCATATACGCTCAAAAACAACAACGGGAAAACAATTTCGACAATTCCCGGTCTGGGCATCGGCTCAGCTTCGCTTACCGTGAGACCAATTGATCTTACCGTTTATAATGCAGACAACATAACTTCTGCACCTTATGTAGAATACAAAATACCTGTATCAAAAGGAGAGAACAATATCCAGGTAAAATGTTTACCAACCTTTCCTCTTTATGAAGGGAAAGGACTTCGTTATGCGATTTCAGTCGACAATGGGACCCCGGCTTTTGTAACTGTCGGTAACGGATTGGGAGGAGGAAATGCATTGGGTGAAAATGCTCGCTGGCTGGTGGATGTACGTCGCAGTTATACTCTTGGAGAGACTTTTTTCCAAAGCAATGAAAATAAAACTATAACTGTGCGGATATATTTTGCAGAGCCGGGTCTGGTGTTAAGCGGCTTGTCGGTCGTTTATCCTGCAGAGAACGATTTAACACGTCTGATTACAAATCCCGATTTTGAAATTACTCAAGGAATGCGTCTCGATGGAAGTGTGTATCGTGGCGATCCTTTTGGCTGGACTCGTAAAGGAACGCTTAACGGACAATCGTGGGGGGTAAATGCCGATGCTGCCAACTATCACGGGAATTATGTTTGCTGGTATAATTCAACACCTATGCCTACTGCATTTGAATTATCTCAAACTATTGACAGTTTACCTCCCGGAGAATATGTTTTACGCTGCCGACTTGGTGTGCCTGCTACCGGAGGACTTACTACTCAGCGACTTTTTGCCGGGAACAAAGTTGAGTATTACGGTAAAGAAGCCGATTATCAAAATAATCTCACACCTGGCGAAATAAATACGTTTGCTGGTTATGCTGTTGATCCCGGAAATGGTTCAGGTATCAACTTAAAAGAAATGTCATTAAAATTCGTTGTTCCCGATACAACTAATTTATCAATTGGCATTCGTTCTTCAAATAAACGTGGTAACGGATCGTTGGCTACTGACAATGGCGGTTGGTTTAAAGTGGATTACTTCCGTCTTGAACTTGTTACAGATTATTCTGTATCTTCTCCGTTAAATCGTTTGAAAAATCTTCTTGAGGAAGCGCAAACGCTTTACAATTCAACTTCGGAAGGACTATATGACGGAATGTATCCAGCCGATAGTCGAAAAGTTTTCAACAAGGCTATTCAGGCGGCAATTTCCGTAAGAGATAATGTTAACGCCACATTCGAAGGACAAATTGATGCAATCGCCACTCTTGAAGCGGCGATTGTACAATATCGGCATAGTGTGGTAAAATCTACTTCTTATATTGTAAATCCGAGTTTTGAAATTACAACCGGCATGCAGCAGGATGGAAGTGTTACTTATCGGGGTACACCTTATGGCTGGAGCGATACCGGCGGAATTAGCGGAAATTCTTTTGGCTCAAATAATGATGCTGGGAACATAGCTGGTGAAAGAGCTTGCTGGTATTATTCCACTCCTTTTCCAAACTCCTTTGAATTGTATCAGAATATCACCGGAATTCCTGCCGGAAAATACGTTGTGAAATGTCGGTTGGTAGTGAAAGAAAGCCGTTTTTTAACTACGCAGCGGTTATTTGCCAATAACAGTGTACAGTATTTTGGGAAAGAAGATGATTACGGGTTGAATCTTACACCCGGAGAAAACAATAGCTTTGCCGGATGGACACCTAACGGATCTTTTTTTTTAAAGGAAATGCAGGTGGAAACCGATGTTCACGAAGACGAACCTTTGCGAATTGGCATTCGTACCAGCAATCAGTACAAAAATGGTTCGCGGGAAACCACATTGGAATCGGGTTTGTTCAAGGTTGATAATTTTCGTTTGGAATTAAAGGAACTTTTTCCTTCAGGCTTAAAAAAAAACGAAATAAAATTGAAAAATTTTAGTGTCGAGAATGCAAAAGGAGGTTTTTTTGTTCGTGCTGTTGATGTGGTTGCAAATGCTAAATTGCATGTATATTCAGTTTCGGGAGTTGAAATCTTATCAAAAGGATTGGTAGATAAGCAAACTTTTATACCATTGCCTACAGGAGTGTATTTTGTAAGAATTGTCGCTAAAGAAGGCAATACGGCAGATAAAGTTGTAGTAATGTAAAACTAGAAAAATAAGTGATCGCTTTGTCAGAAGTAGAAATAATTCGACTGTTTATTTAAACTCAGAAATTTTAAATGGGGTACAACTCCCGTGTAATGAATAATTTGCTTGATATTTTTTTGTTAATGGTGTAAATATAAAATATACATGAAACGCACATTTTTACTTGGCATTTTTTCTGCATTTTTTTGTGCAGTTTTTGCTTTAAGCCCAATAGATAACAGTTCAAAACAGTTTCATACCAATCTCGAAGGCCTAAACTTCGATGCAGGGACTTGGGCAGTTAACGAAAGAGGACTTAACAGCAGTGATTTGAGTGGCGATGGTTTTGTACTTTCAAATACCGTCGCCGGTAAAAATTTTGTTTATGAAGGCGATGTAACTTTCAATAACACCAACGAATCAGCAGCTTCTCTCGTTTTTGGCTCAACAAACGATTTGGGAAACAAAAACATGTACGTGGCCAATATCCATGTTCACAATGGCGTTACCCGACTTTTTAAATTTCAGAAAACGGGATTAAGAGGACAGGAAGCTTTCGACTTGGTAGCTCAACGTACTGTAACGCGTCCGGTCGATAACAAATATCATTTTAGTGTTACGGTTATTGGTAAACACATTGTGTATTCGCTGAATGGACAGGTAGTTGCCAACACAGCCGACTATACGATGGGTAATATTATGGGGCAAAACGATGCTTTTATTGGACATTATCTTGGTCTGCTTTCGTGGAAAGCCAACTGTACTTATCAAAATGTTTATGTTTCCGAAATTACTTCTGCTACCGATCCGCAACTTTCTAATCTTTCGATTCAGGCAGTAGGAGGCAGCGTGGAACACAATGTGCTTTTCGATTCAACACAATATGTATCAATTACTTCCGTATCAAATGAAACAGAACAAGTAGCCCTGAATTTCGAGAAAAAAAGTTCATCAACAAATGTGCTCGTAAAAATTGACGATACGGTTTATCCCGACGGTATTGTGCCTTTGCAGGTTGGAAACAACACCATTACGCTCGAATGTACCAATGCAAATGCAAAGGTTCTCTATCGGGTTATCGTTATCCGTCGAAAAGCTGCCGATTTGTATTATAACGAGTTTGATCGGCCACAGTTTCATTGGTCGGTGAAGCAAGGGTGGAGCAACGACCCTAACGGTTTGGTTTACTATAACGGCGAGTATCACTTTTTTCATCAGCATTATCCGGGTATCGATTGGGGCCCAATGCATTGGGGACACGCAGTAAGTAACGATTTAATCCATTGGACAGAACTTCCTGTCGCACTTTATCCAGATGAATACGGAACAATGTTTTCAGGTTCCGCTGTGGTGGACGAAAACAATACTTCGGGCTTATTTAAAAATTCTGATGGAACTCCGTCTAAAACCGGTGGTATGGTGCTAATTATTACGGCCGATGGCAATGGCGAACGGGTAATTATTGCATACAGCAAAGATGGGCGACATTTTACAAAAGCAGAGGGTGTGGCAATTGACTGGACGGAAGACCCCATTGATGATCGCGCTTTTCGCGATCCAAAGGTTTTTCGCTATCAAAATAAATGGTTTTTGGTAATTGCCGGAGGCCCATTGCGCATTTATTCATCAGACAATCTTCTTGATTGGACGATAGAATCGACCTATACCAATATTAACACGGAATGTCCCGATTTTTTCCCGCTGGCAGTAAAAAATGGCGAACAGGGCGAACGAAAATGGGTACTTAGTTGTGGCGGTGTAGGTTATAAAGTGGGCGATTTCCGTCAGGTGAACGGTAAATGGACATTTATCCCCGACAGTCATTATGCAAGCAGCAATGGCAGTATGAATTACGGAAACGATGCTTATGCAACGCAGACCTATAGTGTCGGAAATTTTGATGTTCCGCAGCGTGTTGTCGGAATAAGTTGGCAAAATTTCCGTGCAACAAACATTGGAAAAGACAACGGAAACAAAACTTTCAACGGGCAAATGACCATTCAGAACGAGCTGTCGCTTATTAAAGATGCCAATGGAAAATATCTGTTGCAACAAACCCCTATAGTTGAATATGAAAGTTTACGCGACTCGTCAAAAGTTGTTCAATTGTCGAAACAAACAGTTTACGGAGTACAAAAGGTAAATTTTACCGGAAAATCTTATGAGATTGTTGCTGAATTTGACTTGGCAAATGCTGTTGAAGTCGGTTTCCGTGTTCGTTCCGGCAATGGCTATTTCACAAAAATAGGCTATAATACTACCAATAATCAGTTTTATAACGACCGTACCTGCACCGGCATTGGTGGTTATCGTGATAAATTTACCGGTACAGCTCCAAAATCGGCTGTAGTTGAAGGGAAACTGAAGATGCACATTTTTGTCGATAGGAATTGCGTCGAAGTTTTTGGTGCAGATAACACCCTTATTGGCTCAACTTTGATTTATCCTGCTGCGGAATGTGATAGTTTGGAAGTTTTTTCTACCGGGACAGCTTCAACCGTAAATGCTGAAATTTTTCCAATGCGCAGCATTTGGAACAACACTGCTACTGCAATACCCAATCCAAAAGAATTTACCCATCTAATCATGTATGGTCAGAGTTTATCCACCGGGCATGAGGCAGGAACAGCTCTTTCTCGCGATAATATTGAAAGGGTATATATGCTTGGCCAGCAGGTCTGGTTCAATTACGGGAACTACGATTATACCGAAATCAATCCGCTGGTTGGACATCCGGCATTTGGAATGCCCAATGACCTTTTTGAACCACCAATTATGGGCGCAGCAAACCATATCCGTCTGAAAGGTTACGAAAATAATATTATTGCCTCTTCTACCGGCGACAGTGGAAAATCTATTGAAGACCTGTCGAAGGAAAGTCAGGTACAGCGCTTGTATGGCGTTTATACACAAGCTTTGAATTTTGGTAAACAAGCAGTTGCTCGTACTCATAGTACTGTTTCCTGTCCTGCTGTTTTCTGGTTGCAGGGTGAATGGAATTATACGCAGGAAGGTAGCGGTTTGACTTCCGGATCAAAGCCCGATAATACTAAAATTGGTTACAAACGGTTGCTTTTGACACTGAAGAACAATATGCAGAATGATGCACAACGTATTTATGGACAAAAGGAACGCCCACTATTTATTACTTATCAAACTGGTGGTCAATATGTTCGCGGTCGAACAGTGGAAATTGGCATGGCGCAAGTGGAAGCAGCCAATGAAAATACGGATATAGTTTGTGCAGGCCCACTTTATCAGATGACAAACTACAGTCATGGACATCTTGATGCCAACGGTTATCGTTGGTATGGAGAAATGCTTGGAAAAGTGTATTACAAAACCAAAATTTTGGGTGAAAAATTTATTCCGTTGCAACCACAAAGTATTCGCCGTGATTTAACCAATGCCAAAAAAATAATTGTCAAATTTCATGTTCCTGTACCACCGCTGGTACTCGATACTAAAATATTGCCAAAGATTGCTGATTACGGTTTTTTAGTTTATTCCAGACGGGCAACACAAACTATTACCGGAATTCAGATTATCAGCCCCGATGAAGTAGAAATTACCTGTGCAAACGACTTGACTGATGATATTGAAATAACTTACGCCGGAGAGAATGCTACAGGTCAGGGAAACTTGCGCGACAGCGATCCCTATCAGGCTGTATTCAATTATACGAATATTGATGCCAAAGACGTAAACGGAAATTATATATATCCACGAAATGACAATCGTTCGTTGCGTCCCGCTTATCAGCCTGTGGATGATAATGGAAAAGTAATTTACGACCAACCTTATCCACTTTACAATTTTTGTGTGGGATTTTATTACAAATTGCCAAAAGATCAGACGGAAATAGAAATATTGAGTGGCGTAAAGGATATTCAATTAAAAAAAAACGAACCTGAGCTGGTGCAATGTGGTAAATCGTTGAAAATAATGACTCCATATCCCGGAATAAATCTCAAAATTTTCGACTTGCAGGGTAGATTGCTTAAAGATTTTGGCAAGCAAAACAGCAACGAATATTTGTTGGATTTTTTACCGAAAGGCATTTATCTTGTTTCCTTAAAAACTGCTTACGGATTAACAAATAAAACAATAAACTTGTAAATAAACAGAATAACTAATCATTATAGAAAAAAAGAAAAGACATGAAACAGAAATTTTTTATTCTTTTGGCAGCAGCATTCTTCTCATTATCCTGTTTTTCGGGTAATAATCAGTATAAAAACAATTTGCGTGCGCCGGCTTATCCTCTTATTACAATTGATCCTTATACAAGTGCGTGGGCTTTCACGGACAACCTTTACGATGGTTCGGTGAAACACTGGACAGGAAAGGATTTTCCTTTTTTGGGCATTATCAAAGTAGATGGGAAGACTTATCGCTTTATGGGGAAAGAAAGTCCAGAAATGGATGTAGTGGTTCCAACTTCTGAACAGAAAGTTTGGGAAGGAAAATACATTACACTTCAACCTTCTGCCGATTGGATGAAAGAAGATTTTGACGATACGGCATGGAAAACCGGCAAAGGCGCTTTCGGTACCATCTCGAAATATACCGAATCGATGGCTAAAACTGACTGGATGGAAGAGTCCATTTGGGTGCGAAGAACGGTGGAAATTCCTGCTGAAGCGCTTAACCATGAACTTTATTTTATTTATACCAACGATGATGAAGCGGAATTTTATATCAATGGCGTAAAAATTTCAGATGTTGCTTGCTGCAATAAAAATGCTCAAATCAAACTTTCCGGGCGAGCCCGAGCTGCGCTGAAAAAAGGTAAAAATACCATTGCCGCTTATTGCCACAACTCTGCTGCAAACGGGTTGCTCGATTTCGGCTTAGTGGCAGAAAAAGAAAATACCACATTTTTTAGAACAACCGCAACTCAAAAGTTTGTAGATGTTCAGGCTACGCAAACTCATTATGCGTTTACTTGCGGGCCGGTTGATTTGAATCTGACTTTCACTGCGCCCTTGTTGATGGACAATTTGAAATTGCTTTCCCGACCGGTGAATTATATAACATATTCTGCCTCGAGTAACGATGGTCAGAAACACGAAGTGCAGATTTATTTCGAGACAGCAGCTAATTGGGCTTTGGATACGCCTTATCAAAAAGCAGCTTCGGAATGTATTACTAATAAAGGACTTGTTTTTCTTAAAACCGGGAGCAAAGATCAGAATATTCTCGGGAAAAAAGGAGACGATGTTCGCATTGATTGGGGATATTTTTATTTGGTTGGCGAGCAGAAAAATACCGTTCCAATGTTGGGTAACTCTACCAATATGCGAAATGCTTTTGTTCTGGATACTTACAAAGGAAAAAACACGAATCCTGTTAAAAATTTTGAATTTTTTGCATTTGGAAATGATGGCAAAGAATTGAAACAAGCCGAAGTTTATCCTGCCAATACAGCTTTTATATGCGATTTGGGAAAAACAAAATTGGGAACAGGTAAAATTATGTTGGGCTACGACGATATTTATTCTGTTCAGTTTTTTGGCGAAAATCTTCGTCCATACTGGAATGCTGACGGAAAATCGTCTATCATTAAACAATTCGAACAAGCTAATGTCGATTACAAAAAAATGCTAAAAAAATGTACTGCTTTTGATCAACAATTAATGAAAGATGCAATAAGAGCAGGTGGAAAGCAGTATGCGGAACTTTGTGTGTTGGCTTATCGTCAGTCTGTGGCAGCCCACAAACTCGTACAAGCTCCAAATGGTGACCTTTTGTTTCTGTCGAAAGAAAACTTCAGCAACGGTTCTATTGGAACAGTGGATATAACTTATCCTTCTGCACCACTTTATCTTTTGTACAACACCGAATTGGTTAAAGGATTACTGAATCATATCTTTTATTACAGCGAAAGCGGAAAATGGGCAAAACCCTTTGCAGCTCACGATGTAGGGACATATCCTCTTGCAAACGGACAAACTTATGGCGGTGATATGCCGTTGGAAGAAACCGGAAATATGTTGATTATTACCGCAGCATTGGCAGCACGTGAAGGTAATGCCAAATATGCTGAAAAACATTGGGAAGTACTTACTACATGGACCAATTATCTTGTAAAAGAAGGATTAGATCCTGAGAACCAGCTTTGCACAGATGATTTTGCCGGACATTTTGCACACAACACCAATCTGTCGATAAAGGCTATCATGGGAATCGCTTCTTATGGATATTTGGCAAATATGCTGAACAAGAAGGATTTGGCCGAAAAATATACCAATATTGCCAAAGAAATGGCTGCAAAATGGGTAACAATGGCAGATGATGGAGATCATTATCGCCTGACATTTGATAAACCGGGTACTTGGAGTCAGAAATATAATTTAGTTTGGGATAAACTGCTGAAATTTAATATTTTCCCGTCGGAAGTGGCCGAAAAGGAAATTGCTTTTTATCTGACAAAACAAAATAAATATGGATTACCTCTCGACAATCGTAAAGCCTATTCCAAAGCCGACTGGATTATTTGGACGGCAACTATGGCCAAAGATCAAGCGACTTTCGAGCAATTTATTTCGCCACTTTACAAATATGTGAATGAAACTCCGACACGGGTTCCAATGTCCGATTGGTTTTGGACAACAGACGCCAAACAATCAGGTTTTCAGGCACGTTCTGTGGTGGGTGGATATTTTATAAAGATGCTGGAAGAAAAAATGAAATAAAAAATATTTTGGAGCTGACCGAAATTCATCAATTCTGAAATTGAAAAATCAGGATATAAACACAAAAATGCCATGAAAAAATATTTATTTCCTTTGATTTATATGCTTGGATTTATTTTTTATCAACCGCTTTATGCTGAAAATAATCCGAAAGCAAATCCGGCTGCAATCGTTACTTCAGGCAATATGCGTTTTACCGTACTGACGCCTGAACTCATTCGAATTGAGTGGAGTGCTCAAAATTTGTTTGAAGATCGAGCATCATTTGTGGTTATCAATCGCGATTTGCCGGTTCCTGCTTTCAAAGTACGTAGTGAAAATGGTTATTTATTTATTCGCACCGATAAACTTGTATTGCGTTATAAAATTGGTTCGTATCCTATGAATAACGATTCAGTCCATCCAAATTTGCAAATTATGCTCAAAGTCAATGGGGAAGATATTTCGTGGTATCCCGGTAAAAAAGATCCGTATAATTTGAAAGGAACGACGCGAACTTTGGACAATGCAGAAGGTGATGTGCGCAGTTGGCTGGAAGATGGCTTACTTTCCCGTTCGGGGTGGGCAGTGATTGATGAAAAACAAAGGCGACATGACGGGAGTTTGAGTTTAATGTTCGACGGAAGCGAAGGAGTCAATTGGGTAGCACAACGAAAAGATCCCAATTCGCTCGATTGGTACTTTCTGGGTTATGGACACAACTATAAAAAAGCACTGTATGACTTTACGCGCATAGCCGGAAAAATACCCATGCCGCCACTTTATGCGTTTGGATACTGGTATTCAAAATATCAGCGATACTCGCAACAGGATTTTATCGACATAGTGAATGAAATTAAGGCAAACGATATTCCTATCGATGTGATGGTAATAGATATGGACTGGCACCGAAATGGAAAAACAGGCAGTACCGACAATACCGAATGGACCGGCTGGTCGTGGAACAAGGCTCTGTTTCCTGATCCTGCCGGCTTTATTTCATGGTTGCACAGGCAAAATCTGAAAACTACACTTAATCTTCACCCTGCCGATGGTGTTTTTCCGAAGGAAGATAATTACGATAAATTAGCTGCCGCTTTGAAAGTTGCTGATGGTCAAACTATTCCTTGGAACATTGAAAACAAACAATTTTATCAGGAGTTTTTCAAATACATACTCCGGCCTCTCGAAAATATGGGAGTTGATTTTTGGTGGATTGATTGGCAGCAATGGATGATTGCCCGCAACGAAGCCAATTTGGGAAATACTTTTTGGTTGAACCATGTTTTTTTTACTGACAAAAAATTACAACATAAGGGACGTCCGCTTATTTTTCATCGCTGGGGCGGTTTAGGGAATCATCGCTATCAGATTGGTTTTTCGGGCGATACACATGCAACTTTTTCTTCTCTTGCTTTTCAGCCTTATTTTACGGCAACAGCTTCCAATGTAGGTTACGGTTATTGGAGCCATGATATAGGAGGTCATCAGCAAAGTGGCGATAACGATCCGGAACTTTACTTGCGTTGGATTCAGTACGGAGTTTTTTCACCCATTATGCGCACTCATGCTACCAATGCTCCGCACATAGAACGACGTATCTGGCGATATCCGAATTTTCCCTTGATGCGTCAGGCGCTCGAACTTCGTTATTCGCTGATTCCTTACATTTATACTTACTCCCGTTATGCTTATGATACGGGAATTTCGCTTTGTCGTCCTATGTATTACGATTATCCGGAAAATGATGAAGCTTATCGTTACGAAGGACAATATATGTTTGGGAACGATATTCTTGTAGCACCAATTGTTAAGTCGGAGAAAGGAACCAATTCGATAAGTCAAACCATTTGGCTGCCCAAAGGGAAGTGGTACGAAGTTTCATCCTGCGAGTTACTCGAAGGCAACCGGGTAGTTACACGAAATTTTACACGCAGTCAAATTCCTTATTATTATCGTGAAGGAGCAATTATTCCCAAATTTCCAAAAATCGGTCATTTGAAACAGCGTCCCGATACAATTATTTTACAGTTTACTCCCGGTACAACGGGCGAATTTTCGCTCTATGAAGATGAAAATGATAACGATAATTACGAAGCCGGAGCCTATACTTTTACTAAAATTACACAATCGAAGAAAAATGCTGTGAGTATTTATACAATTTATCCACCAAAGGGTACTTTTGCCGGAATGCCTTCAAAACGTGCTTATCGTCTCGAACTGCTGGCAAAATCGAAACCTTCTGCTGTGAAGTTTATAGGTGGGGAGAAAGGAGAGTATCAGTACAATTCTGAAACTAAAATAATTACAATTGATTTGCCTCTTCAGTCCTGCGATTCAAAACTGACGGTAAAAGTTATAGAAAATTAAAAACGGTTGGGAAAAATCACCGATATTCAATAGATTATTCATGATGTCAAATAGTTATCTGCAAATAATCAATAAATTTTATTTTGAAATACCCGAAAAGGAAGTTGAATTGTAAAAATATTTAATTTCCAAACTTTAAATTTGAAATGAAACGTTTAATTCTTTCTTTAAATTTTTTAGGTTGTATTTTGTCTTTTGCCTTATCGCAACAAAAGTTACCACTGGCCGATCCATTCATACTCTGTTATGAAAATAAATATTATGCTTACGGCACCTCTGATCCTGATGGGATAGTGGTTTATACTTCGGACGATTTGAAATATTGGACAAGACAACCTAATCTTGCCTTACATAAAAACAATTCTTATGCCGATCGTTGGTTTTGGGCACCGGAAGTATATTTTCTAAATGGACAGTTTTACATGTATTATTCTGCTGATGAACATATATGTGTGGCAACATCAAACTCGCCTCTGGGTCCTTTTGTGCAGGATGTTCAGCAACCGATGTTCGAGGAAAAAGGCATTGACAATTCCCTGTTTATCGATGATGACGGTACACCTTATCTTTTCTTTGTTCGTTTTACCGATGGAAATGCTATATGGATGGCACAACTTGAAAATGATTATAAAACCATAAAAACCAACACGTTGCATCTTTGCTTTGCGGCGAATACTTCAGGCTGGGAAGCCGACTTGGGAAAAGTTAACGAAGGCCCGTTTTGTATTAAGCACAATGGCTTGTATTATTTAACTTATTCGGCAAATGATTACCGAAGTCAAAAATATGGTGTGGGCTATGCTTATACTGACAACATATCGGGCAGTTGGGTGAAATATTCCAACAATCCGATATTGCAAAAACCTGAAGGACTTTTCGGCACCGGCCATCATTGCCTTTTTACCGACAAAGAAGGACAATTGCGGATGGCTTTTCATGCTCATCACAGCGAAACTGAAGTCAATCCTCGCGAAATGTACACTACTTCGGTAAGTTTTGTTCCGGGAAGCAGAAGAGATGTTTTGACTGTCAGTCCTGAATATCAGCCGGCTTATATAAAACCTGTCGGTATGGGATTTAAATCTGTACAAAATACAGAAAAAGCAACAATTTCGGTTGAAGGACGACTTCTTTCTATCATGGGAAACGAGATAAATGCCGTAAGTCTTTATGACATAAGCGGATACCTTGTTGCATACAAAAACAAAAGTCCTTTTTCTTTTCTGATGAGAGAAATAGGATGGTATGTGGTTGCGATAAATTATAAAAACAACCAGCTGGAAACACTAAAACTGATACTATGAAACGCACATTATTCATACTTGATTTAATAATTCTTAGTTTGTATTTTTCTTTCTCGGGAGCACAAAATCTTGCCGGTTATCAAAAATTGCGAGGTGCGGTAATGTCCACTGTGCCCGACGACAATTATACTCGTCACGCCTACAATGCTTTCGACACCAACGAAGCAACAAGCTTTATGGCTCGCGATGTAAGTGGTTGGGTTGGACTTGATTTGGGAGAAAATTTTCCTATCCGAAAAATTCGGATTTATCCAATGCCCGACCGAAATGAGCAATTTGTAGGGGCTCAATTTCAAGGAGCAGACAATCCTGATTTTAACAATCCTGTAACACTTTTCACCGTAACTCAAATACCCAATGCTGGTGAATATGTTACCTACGATATTTCTGTGAATCAAACATTTCGCTACGTGCGTTGTATGAATCCCAGCCATCGTTGCAGTGTTGCCGAACTCGAATTTTATACCGATTTGAATTTGCAGACCATTCGTTATCCGGAACTTACAAATTTACCGACCATATATTTGGAAACTGATGGACAATTTGATTTTGTCGACAAGGAAACTTATGTTCCGGCAAAAGTGGCAGTTTCAAAAGTCAATTCGGTGGAAATTTTTAATGCACAAGTGCGTGGACGTGGCAATTCTTCTTGGGATTTTATGGAAAAGAAATCTTTCAAAATTAAATTCAATGAAAAGCAACGTTTTCTGGGCATGCCTGCCAAAGCAAAAAATTGGACATTGATAGCGCTTGCGGTTGATAAAACTTTACTTCGCAATGGATTGGCTTTTGAAATGAGCAAGGCGCTCGGTTTTGAATTTACTCCTTCCTGTGTGATGGTCGATGTTGTTTTGGATGGATTTTATTATGGAACTTTTATGGCAAGCGACAATATTGACGTTGACAAAAATCGCGTAAATATCGACAAAATGACAACTTCCGATGTGGATGATTACAATATTACCGGCGGTTATCAGCTCGAAATTGATGCTTATGCCGATCAGGAACCCGTACATTTTACCACGCCTCGTGGTGTGCCGTTTACTGTTAAATCGCCTGACAGTGACGAAATTTTGCCGGTGCAAAAAACTTGGATTGAGAATCATATCAATGCGTTGGAAAATTCGTTGTTTACCAACACCAATGATGCTCTCGAAAAATATATTGATGTAGAAAGTGCGGTAAAGTATTATCTTCATTCCGAACTAAGCGGTAATTGCGATTCATACTGGTGCATTCCGTGCTATAAAAAACGCGGCGACGACAGACTTTATTTCGGTCCGGTTTGGGATTACGACCAGGCCTTTTTGACCAATGAAAGAGTGCCGCGATATTCCGAAACATTGAAAACTAATTTTGGCGTCGCACTCGAATGGTTCAGAAAAATTATGCAAACGGATACGGCTCAAACAGTAATGAGACGTTTGTGGAAAGAAGTTAAAAATGATAATCTACAGCAACATTTGCTCGATTATTTGGATGAAAATTCTGCGCTTCTACAGCAATCCCAAGCATTAAATTTCGCAAGATGGAATTCTTTGAATCGCAAAGTATGGTTTGAAGATGCACTATTTAATACTTATGACGAATATATCGATTTTGTAAAACAATATATTGTAGATCGTTTTACATGGTTCAACGATATTGCACAGGAAAGAAAGGCTATTTTGCCGATTTCGTTGAAAAATGATACGGCACAAACATGGAAATACACTTTCGACTTGCCGGCCACCGATTGGTACACTGATTCTTTTGATGACAGCCGTTGGCTATCGGGAAAAGCACCTTTTGGTACCGAACAAAACCTGCAAAATACCAGCTGGACTACCAACCAGATATTTATAAGAAAGAATTTTTACGTGAATGCCGAAGATTTGAAAGCGCTCGACAAGGCATTTTTCTACGTTTGGCACGATGAAGATTGTGAAATCTATCTCAACAATGAACTCGCGTTGCATCGCGAAGGCTATATTACAGCTTACCAGTATTTTGATTTCGATAAAAATTTATTGCATGAAGGATGGAATACATTGGCAGCAAAATGTACACAAACTGCAGGTGGACAATTGATTGACGTAGGAATTTATGTAACTCCCGAAGAGCAATCCAATCAAACAAATTCTGTCGGTTCAACAAATTCGGCAACGAATTTAATTTATTATGTCAGCAACGGCAATCTTATTCTCAACGGTTTAAAAACAGGGGAATCCGTTCAACTTTACGGCATGGATGGTAAACTTTTAAAACAACAAAAATCACTGAACAGCATATTGCAGATCACTCTGCCGGCTCGCGGAATATATCTTGTACGTTTACAGGGAAAAACAATTAAAGTTGTTTATTGATTTATCCAAATTTTAAATTTCAACAGTATGAAAAGCAATCGTTTATTTTTTCTCGGCGTTTTATTTTTCCTCAGTTTTCAGGGGTACTCCTCTACAGTGATTCAAAATCTTCGAGTGGAGTACATGAGAAATCCAGTTGGGATCGATGTGGAAAATCCGCAGTTCTCGTGGGAGATGGAATCGAACGAAACGGGGCAGTGCCAAACAGCCTATCAAATTATATTGCTCGATGCCGATCAAACTCAGGAAATTTGGAATTCGGGAAAAGTTAAGTCCGATGTTTCGGTTGGAATTAAATATTCCGGTACGATGCTTTCTCCATCAACTCGTTATTACTGGAAAGTGAATGTTTGGGATAAAAACGGTACTGAAATTTCGTCTTCTGAAGAAGCTTTTTTTGAAACAGGACTGATGCGGTCGGGTTGGAGCGGAGCCCAGTGGCTGAAAATAAAAGAGAAATCTGAAAGTACTGAACCTGTGAGCTTTACTCTCGCCTGCGATATTACTGTAATTGACCAAAATGCAGGTGTCATTTTTGGGGCAAAAGATGCTAACAATATGTACATGTGGGCAATAAACACTTATCAAGTTAGTCATCCCATTTTGCGCCGACACATTTTTATAGATGGAAATGCAACTGCTGTAACAGATATTCCTTTGCCCGCACAATTTACGACAGAACAAATTCTTAATCATGAAAGAAGATTAAAAATTGATGTGGTTGACAATGTGATTTATACCTATCTTGATGGGGTGCTGATTGACACTTACAACAGTCCTACTTTGCAGAATGGATTCATTGGCTTTCGCGTTTATACCGGCGATAACGGTACGCACGAACATGCTTATGTTGATAATATTGAATATAAGTATTCCGAAAACGGCATGCCAAAAACTTTTACAGAAAATTTTGAAAATGGGTCTAACGATTTTGAAGAAGCCAACACAATACTTGTAAACGGGAATGTAAAAATGGACTTGGTGGCAAGCGGAAATGCCGATTTTAGGGTGTTGCAAAGTGCCGCACAGGGAATCCCAATGTTTCGCAGTGAATTTTCCATTAATAAACCCGTGAAATCAGCCCGTATTTATTCTTCTGCTTTGGGCGTTTACGATATGTTTATCAACGGAAAACGTGTTGGGACGCCACAATCCGATGGCAATACCGTTTATGATGAGTTCAAGCCCGGATGGACAGATTATCGCAAAACGGTTTTTTACTCAACTTATGATATTACCGATTTGCTTAAATCGGGGCAAAATGCGATTGGTGCAGAAGTTTCGTCGGGCTGGTTTACCGGACGCATTGCTCACAATGAATATGGAATGCATCCCCTTGCATTTATCGCAAAAATTCTGGTAACTTATTCCGATGGTTCTATTGAAACATTCGTTACCAATCCCTCAAATTGGAAAGCTACAACCAATTCTCCCATACGAATGGCCGATATTTACGATGGAGAAAATTATGATGCTCGGAAAGAAAATAATTGGACAGCAGCCGATTTCGACGATTCCGATTGGAACGAAACGGAAGCAAACAACTATTTTACAGGCGATATACTGGCATTTATCGGACAACCTGTTCGCGTAAGAACAAATTTGGAACAAAAGCCCAAATCCATTGTCATTTATGACAAAATAAATTCTGACGGTTCCACTTATGGTCATATAAACATAGTGCGGACATTTGCGGCAGCTCAGCCTTTTTCTCTGCAGAAAGGCGAAACAGCCATCATAGATTTCGGTCAAAACTTTGCAGGTTGGATTAAGTTTAAAGTAAAAGGATCAAGCGGTACAAAAATGCGCGCTCGATTTGCCGAAATGTTGAATGATTCCGGTGAAAGTGGACGTGGAAACGATAATGCCAAAGGTACGGTTTATTTAAAAAACTTACGGTCAGCCAAAGCCACATTGAATTATATACTGAAAGGCGATGTGGCAGGCGAAACTTTCAATCCGTCAATGACCTTTTTCGGATTTCGTTATTGTGAACTGACAGCTACTGAAAATATTGATTTTGAATATGTTAATGGTGAAGTGGTTGGAAACGCAAACGAAGAAAACGCTTCCTTTACCACAAATAACGAAATAATTAATAAATTGTACAGCAACATAATATGGGGACAAAGAAGTAATTTTTTGAGTGTTCCTACCGACTGCCCACAACGCGACGAGCGTTTAGGATGGATGGGCGATACGCAAATCTTTTCACGTGCGGCGGCTTATAATGCCGATGTTGTTTCATTTTTCAATAAATGGGCAAAAGATGTGCTGGATAGCCAACAACCGGATAGCACTTATCCTTCGGTAGTACCTTATAATTGGGGTGTAGGTTCAGGCCGTACGGCTTGGGCTGAAGCCGGTATTATTGTTCCTTGGAATGTTTACTTGATGTATGGCAACAAAGAAATATTGAAAAGTAATTATGCTTCTATGGAAAAATTTATGGATTGGATGGCAACTCAACAATTTGACGGCTATCTTTACAATGGAGGCAATACACAATATGGCGACTGGTTGGCTTATGAAGAAACAAATCCTCGCCTTATCAGCGTATGTTACTATGCTTATGTTGCGCAGCTTATGACGAAAATTTCTATGGCTTTGAGCCAATCGCCAAACGATGATTATGCCAAAAAAGCCACTAAGTATCAAACACTTTACAATAATATCAAATCCGAATTTCAATCACGCTATGTCAATTCGCGTAACGGATATCTTTCAATCGATACACAAACTGCCTATTTGCTTGCCTTACAGAATGATTTATTCCCGAATGCCGAAAAAACGCAGAATGCCGTCAATCATTTAGTTGAAAAAATTCGGAACAACGGGAACAAATTAAGTACAGGGTTTGTGGGTACCGGAATTTTGAATCAAACTTTGAGCAAATTTGGAGCTTCAGATATGGCTTACAATCTTTTGTTGCAACGCAACAATCCTTCATGGCTTTACAGCGTTGATCAGGGTGCTACCACCATTTGGGAACGATGGAATTCATATACCATTGCCAATGGTTTTGGTGATCCATCGATGAATTCTTTCAATCATTATTCTTATGGTGCAGTTTCGGAGTGGGAGTTTCGTTATATGGCCGGTATAGAAGCAGATGAAAATAATCCCGGTTTTAAGCATTTTATTCTTCAACCCACACCCGACTTGCGAAATGTTGCAGAAAATGAGAAAATTACTGTGGTTGATGCTTCTTTTGGTTCTTATTACGGAAAAATCAAAATCAAGTGGGAACGCTTGGCTGACGGAAACTACCGCTATGCACTCACTGTTCCTGCAAACACAACTGCAACACTCTATTTGCCCAGATACAACGATACAATAAAGGTATATCAAAATGGAGTAGCTGCTGAAAAAGTGCAAGGTGTCATTAATTTTACTACCGAACCTACGCGTTTTGTTTTGGAACTCGAGTCGGGATCATATATTTTTGATAATAAAAGCAGTAATGAATCAGGAGTAAAAACGGTAAAAAAAAACTTTAAACTGAATGTTTATCCCAACCCTGCAAACAACAGGTTGATTGTTGACAATACCGAATTGTTAATTAAAAACGTAGAAATCATTAATTTATCTGGGAAAGGAATAATGAATTGCCAATTATCTGAAGGTAAATATATAGAAATTTCAAAGTTGCCAAGTGGCGTATATTTTTTGAAAATGGAAACTGACGAAGGAATACAATCTGTAAAATTCACAAAAAGATGAATAGATTTTTACTGATACTTATTTTTCCCGTGTGCTTGTTATTGAGTGTACATTCACAAACATATACGGTTAATAATTTTTCTGAGTTCGACTTGTCGTTAAAGTGGAGTGCGGCAACAGGCATTCGAGGCGAAACGCGTAATTTATTTGGTGTATTGTTACCGGTCGGTTGGCGCGTGGCAGGAAAAGGTGGCGACTTTACCATTGCATTTTCAAGTGGCGACACGGTGAGTGGACAATTCGCTTATTGTCAATTTTACAGCGATTATCTTTCCAGAAATCTGGAAACGCCCGCCGGATATTATTGGTGGGGCGGACGTGCACTCGATAAAATTGCATTCAGCAGTCGCAATACATTTGTGGTCGATTTTTCTCTCGCAATTGTTACGAATGAAAATACTGGAGATTTTTCACTCAAATATGCTACCGGTGAAGACCCTTCAAATACGATAAATCAACTTTTTATCAGCGAGCCGTTTCATGTGTTGGTCAATAACACAAATAGTTTTCCTGCTCCAAAAACGTATAATTGGCAATCCATAACCGGTAATTTTTCCACAAGATATTTTGCCGACAAGGATTTCGATGGTTTCTTCGAGCGTTATTATGGTTGGAATGGAGGCGATGTAGGTATTTCAACGCTTTTACCTGATGGCAGAAGCGTGTGGACTTGGGGCGATTACGATTGTGGTGTTGTCAATTCGCAGCGAAACCGCTTGACTGAACTTGCCCAGTTTCTGCGTAATGCTTTGATGACGCAAAACGGTCTTGATTTTAGCGCATTTTACCTGTTGACAGCTGGTAAAAATCTTGGGCAAATAGAACCGGCTATCCGCTGTACGGATGCAAACGGCAATCCGCGTCCCGATGGCGAAGAATGGTACTGGCCTATGGGTGGGCACATTTATTACCGTAACGGAACGCCCGAATTGCAAATTCTGCTCGAACATACTGTCAATACCGGCGGCGGACAATGGGGAATGCAAAGCGTTGGAGTGGATGTGGCTGTGTTTTCGTTGCCCGATTTGCAACTATTGCGAGTGGCAAAAGACCGTTATACCGGCAAAGTTGGATTTGCAAATATCGCTTTTGGCGACGATGACGGTGTGGTGTATATCTACGGAGAACGGAATTTTGGCATTTGCGTGAGTGCTACTTTTGTGGCTCGAAATATCAATGGAGATTTAACAGGAACTTGGGAATTTTATGATGCAGCAACAAAAAACTGGACAACCACTCATGACTGGGCAGAAATTGATACGGATGGCTGGTGGAATGCAGGACACCAATTGTTGAACAATGCGATTTTTGTTTTCAAAGATGGCGGTAAGTATTTCGCTTTTGAACAGGAGCCGTGTTTCAGTCCAAACTCATTTGTTCACGATGCGGCTTCACCTGTAGGTCCCTTTACCAACCGTCGGAAAGTGGGACAACTGCCCGCTGAAATTACTTCCAATAATTTTATTTGTTACATTCCTACTTTGCACCAACAGTTCTCAAAAGACGGCGAATTGCTGTATTCGGTGAGTAAAAACTATAATGGCGACTTCAACCGCTATGGAACCAATCAGTCGGCAAATTATTATCTGCCTTATTTTTTTCGCGTGAAAAATTGGCGTGGAAAATTAAATGTGGTTACAAACGATTTGCCTGCCGTACCTGCTGTTGATATTGAATATCGGCTTGCAACAGAATATCCTGCTATGGACAATGATGCGACAACTGTTTTTCGGGCGCAAATGACAAGCAATGGCGTAAGCCTTACCGGTGTTTTACCGCAAAAAACGCTTTTGCGTCAATATACAATCACTTCTGCACCCGACAATCCTGATAGCGACCCACTTCATTGGCAACTGCTCGGCTCTGACGATGCGGAAAATTGGACGATATTAGATGAACGCTATTATGCTGAATTTTCGGAGCGTTCCCAGACCAATTCCTACACGCCAAAATTTGCGAAAACCTGCAAATATTTTCGTTTGAATGTGTTGGCATCCAAAAATTCTGCAGATGTACAAATCGCAGAGTGGCAACTTTTTGGGAGATATGTTGATTTTATTTATGAAGGCGAATCGGCGATAAATGGCGCCGACCAACAACATATTCGCATTTATCCGAATCCTGTCAAAAATAAGTTGACCATTGAAAACGGGGGAGGAATAATTAAAAATGTACAGATATTCGATATTTCGGGCAGAAAAATAGCTAACGGCAAGTTGTCAGATGACAAATCAATAGATGTTTCTTTTTTGTCGGATGGAATGTATATACTTAAAATTGAAACAGAAACAGGAATGCAAACTTTGAAATTCAATAAAATATCTTAACAGGCCATGAAACAATTTTTTTTAGTTCTCAATTTTTTATTTTTAGTTTTTAATTTTTCGTTTTCCCAATCGCCTGTCGATTACGTCAGTACGTTGGTGGGAACTCAGTCTAAAAATTATTTATCTACCGGAAATACTTACCCGGCCATTGCACTTCCGTGGGGAATGAATTTCTGGACACCGCAAACCGGAATAATGGGAGATGGCTGGGTCTATACTTACGATGCAGATAAAATTCGCGGTTTCAAGCAAACTCATCAACCTAGCCCATGGATGAACGATTATGGACAATTTTCCATTATGCCGCTGACAGGAAAACCTGTTTTTGACGAAAATGAACGGGCATCATGGTTCTCGCATAAGGCTGAGGTAGCCAAACCCTTTTACTACAAAGTGTATCTTGCCGATTTTGATGTTACTGCCGAAATAACCCCGACAGAGCGGGCAGCCATGTTTCGGTTTACTTTCCCGGAAAGAGATTGTTCATACGTTGTGGTGGATGCTTTTAACAATGGCTCATTTGTCAAAATCATTCCTCAGGAAAATAAAATCATAGGTTATACGACAAAAAATTCGGGTGGCGTTCCCAATAATTTCAAAAATTATTTTGTCGTTGTTTTCGACAAAAAATTCAGCTATAAAACTTTAGTTATCAACGGAAAAACAAAGGAAAACGAATGGGAAGGGAAAGCGGATCATGCAGGTGCAATAATTGGCTTTTCTACAAAACGTGGTGAAAAGGTTCATGCTCGAGTGGCATCTTCATTCATTAGTTTTGAACAGGCAGAAATCAATTTAAAAGAACTCGAAAATCATTCGTTTGACGAAATAAATGCTATTGGGAAAAAGCGTTGGAATGAAGTTCTTGGTCGAGTAGAAGTTCAGAGCAACGATATTGATAAATTGCGTACCTTCTATTCCTGCCTGTATCGCTCGTTGCTTTTTCCTCGCAGTTTTTATGAATACGATAAAAACGGGAATATTGTCCATTACAGTCCTTATAATGGGAACATTGAATCGGGTTATTTGTTTACCGACACGGGATTTTGGGATACTTTTCGATGCCTTTTCCCGTTACTCAATTTGCTTTATCCCGAAATGAATTTGATGATGCAGGAAGGTTTAATCAATGCGTATAAAGAAAGCGGCTTTTTCCCCGAATGGGCCAGTCCGGGGCATCGTGGTTGTATGGTTGGCAATAATTCTGCATCAGTTCTTGCCGATGCATTTTTACAGGGAATCAAGGTAAAAGATACGGCAGCTTTGTGGGAAGGAATTACCTATACTGCCAACCACGTTCATCCGCAAGTTTCTTCTACAGGCCGTTTGGGTTATGAATATTACAACCGTTTGGGTTATGTGCCTTGCAATGTCGGTATCAACGAGAGTGCAGCCCGTACACTTGAATATGCTTACGACGACTGGTGCATTTATCAATTGGGCAAAGCACTGGGCAAACCTGAAAGCGAAATAAAAATTTATGCCGAAAGAAGTCGGAATTACTGCCACCTTTTCAACTCGAAATACAATTTAATGCAGGGAAGGTTGGAAAACGGAAAATTCTCGGAACCATTCAACCCGTTTAAATGGGGCGGCGATTTTACCGAAGGTAATGCTTTACATTATACTTGGAGCGTTTTTCACGATCCTCAAGGGTTAATCGATTTGATGGGTGGAACGAAAATGTTCGGTCAAATGCTGGACACGGTTTTTGCATTGCCTCCTGTGTTCGATGATAGTTATTACGGATCTACCATTCATGAAATTCGTGAAATGCAAATCATGAACATGGGAAATTATGCACATGGGAATCAGCCGATTCAGCACATGATTTATCTTTACAATTATGCCGCTATGCCTTGGAAAGCGCAATATCATGTCAGACAAGTAATGGATAAATTGTATTTACCTACACCCGATGGTTATTGTGGAGACGAAGACAACGGTCAAACTTCAGCTTGGTATGTTTTCTCAGCTCTTGGCTTTTATCCTGTTTGCCCCGGCAGCGGACAATATGTAATTGGTTCACCGCTTTTCCCGAAAGTCGTGTTACATTTACCTAATGGAAAAACAACAGAAATACTTTCGGAAAACAACAATGCCGAAAATGTATATGTGGATAATTTGAAAATAAACGGTAAAAACTATACACACAATTATTTGAACATCGATGCATTGAAAAAAGGAATGAAACTGATTTTCAAAATGAGCAATACGCCCAATATGGAAAGGGGAGTAGAGAAAAGCGACAGACCTTATTCAATGACTAAATAGAATGAAATCAAAAACAAAACGAAATAAAAACACATATAAAAAATGAAACGTTTCCTTGTAATTTTAAATTTTGCATTTTGCATTTTATCGGTTTCCTTAGCTCAAATTTCGTGGCCTGAAGGTCAGTTGTTGCCTTCTTTCCCTGCTTCGGCTCAAACACAGGACTTAATTTATCTGAATAACAACAACTCCGACGCAGAATTGTATCTTTTTTCGTCGCTTAAAGGACTTGTCAACCGTAAGCAACCGCGTATTTTTTCTTATGAAGGAGATGCTCTTGCCGAAGGTGCTTATACATGGCTCAATTCATTGGGAGTGAAATACAACGAAACAAATGGTTGGAGCGTGTTGTCAAAGTACAAATCTGAAGTTTCAGGTTTAATAGTATATGATCCGGATCAGCTGCATACGGTAAATCTGGCTGCTTCGATGGCAAAAAACCTGAATGCGCTGGTAGCCTCACCCACACTTTTGAGCAGACTGACCACAGCTCCATACAATTTCCCTGTTCTGAGGGATTTGCGTGGACGATTTACAAGCAAACTTCAAGTTTACCAAATGATGTACGATTCCCTTTGGCAAAACATGGACAAGCGCATATTGATAGGATTGGATCCGATACTTCACAAAGCTTCTTTACGCGAATACGTTACAGCATTGGGAACAGCAGTTGTTTGGCTCGATCCCAAAGTGTCCAACGAAAGTGCTTTGCTCAATAAATTCTTGGCTTCGATGCCTGCCGGTGCAAATTATTTGGGTTGGTGGCCGGAAGAAGAACCGGGAGTTACTCGTGTTTCAAATTATGGATTTACTACCATAGCAAGCGATTATTGCACCAACTTGACTTTTCATAGCGGAATGCCGCGAGGTATAGATCCACATCCAATGCCTGCAAAACCCGTTTTGAAAAATAAAATTTATGTTGCTTTCATTTTGAGCGATGGAGATAATTTGCAATATGTTGAACACCTGATGCGAAAATTATGGAATAATCCGGATCGTGGCTCTGTCCCTATGGGATGGACGCTCTCACCTTCAATGGTGGATGCAATGCCGGGCGCATTGAACTATTATCACAAAACATCTACTGACAACGACAACTTGATTTCCGGGCCTTCGGGCTATGGCTATACTTATCCCAATAATTGGAATTCTTCCGCTCTTGCAAATTTTGTAGAAAAAACCGAAGAATATAATGTGAAAGCAGGAATTCGTGTTATTACCGTTTGGAATACGATAACCGGCGGTATCAATGGTAGCGTGGGAAACATTTATGCAAGTAATGCTCCTACTTTGCTGGGGGTTACTGCCCAAAATACGGGAGGTGCTCTTGTAATATATAATCAGTCGCTGCCGGGGAAACCTCTTTCATGTAACTATTGTAATGGCGAACAGGCAATGATCGATCATATTGCTTCGGCTGCTTCGGGTTGGAGTGGAAGAACTCCACGCTTTATCATTATTCAGGCAGCGCCATGGAATAATATTACTCCTACCAGTTTTAAAAATGTGGCTAATACACTCGATACCAATTATGTCGTTGTCCGTCCCGATCATATTTTTCAACTAATTCGCGAAGCAAATGGGCTCACAATCAATCCGGGAGCCATTGAAGGAAATGGAGAAGGTTTGACCGGCACTTATTTTAACGGAAAAAACTTTGAAGAACAGGTCGTAACTCGTACAGATACTACAGTCAACTTCAATTGGGGTGTAAATGCGCCGGTTGCCGAAATTACCAATCCCGATAATTTTTCGGTAAGATGGACGGGGAAAGTGATGCCGCGATATTCCGGTATTTATACCTTTTACTTAACAAGCGATTTTGGCGGCCGGCTTTATGTAAACAATGAAATGATTATTGATAACTGGGTAGGCAATACAGCAACTGCCACCGGTAAAATTTCACTGGTTGGAGGTGAAAAATCTGATATAA
>ENA-UOYA01000302-UOYA01000302.1-activated-sludge-metagenome-genome-assembly--contig:-NODE-302-length-68183-cov-244.281045_pt1 | contig 68183 bp, 63 predicted proteins | sample MGYA00238163_ERZ764804 | MGnify/ENA primary metagenome ERZ764804 (study PRJEB28919, sample SAMN05720223) | activated sludge metagenome | isolation source: Anaerobic digester | place: Hong Kong...
GCCGCTATCGAAAGAAGGCGGCTTTTTTATTCTTTCAAGCTAGAAACTAGCTTTCAAAATCTTAATGTTCAAGGTTGAGGGTAGATAAAATCGAGGCCATTTTTTGTGCTGCCTTGCCTCGATGGGAAATCTTATTCTTTTCGTTTGCGGATAGTTCTGCAACTGTTTTTCCACACTGGGGAAGGTAGACAATAGGATCATAACCAAAACCGCCCCTACCTTTTGGACTTCTAGCAATTTCGCCTTCGAGTGTCTCCTGGACACATATAAAACGCTGCTTGCCATAATAAAGAACTAGACAACATACAAAAGCACAGCTCCTATTGGAAATGTTCACAAGCTCAGAAAGCAAAAGGCTATTCTTCTCTGAAGCTGTAAGAAGCCTTCCACCATTAGAGCCATAACGAGCTGATTCTATGCCGGGCCTCCCGCTTAGGGCTTCGATACAGAGCCCTGAATCGTCGGCTATAGATGGCATTCCTGATAGCTGATAAATGGTCTTAGCCTTTATATAAGCATTTTCAAAAAATGTTTTCCCATTCTCTTCGGGGCAGAATTCTTTGAGTCCCAAATCTGAAGGGATTAGTAGCTCATGATATGGAAATAAGGGCCTAAGTTCATCTATCTTATGCGGGTTGTTTGTTGCAACTACTAGTCTCATAGGCAATTTTTTAGCCTAGTTTTCTATAATCTTCAAGACTCCTACCAGAATCGACATGTTTTCTGAGATAAAAAAGGCCTGAATCTACGCTACCTTTCGGGACCCCAAGTATTTCTGAAATTGATTCATTCGAAACAGCCGATCTGCGGTGACTGCGCTTTTCTAAAAGCCGAGTATAGCGCGCTCGACATCGTTTAAGAGAACATAGAATATACTCTTTCTCCTCATTGAGAAGACAAGTCTCAAGTCTGAATTCAAGTACACGGAGTCGAATCCATAGCGTATTCAATTTGATATTCATTTGCTCCGCCTTATTCCAGCATCCTTCGGTTCTTCTCTTTGTCAATTCGATTAGATTAAACAGGTATTGCTTGGGGATGCCCAAAGAAAGGCTACACCTATTCAAAAGTTCTTCATCGATCTCCCAAGCGCATTTCAATATTAGAAAAAGCAGCCTTTTGCGAGCAGGGGTCAATTTATCTAAAATTACCTGAGGAGCAAGATTTAAAATTCCTTTCTCAGTTGCTATATCTTGCGTTGTTTCATAATCAGTCCAGGGTTCTATTGGAGATTCAATTGTGAGGTCTTCAGTGAAATTGGAATATATATAAGCAGTCTCGCAGAGACTGAGGTTAAAATTTTGACGATGTACGCTCTTTGCAACATATCGCATACTGCTCAATAGATATGCATCTTTTGTCCTGCTTTCGTTTTCAGCCCGGTCGATTATCAATTCGATGCGGTTACGATAATGATTGAGCGCGTCCGATATTTCATCCTTTGTAAAAAAGCCATAGCGCTTTGGATGTTCATACATCTTGCGGACAAGATCGAGGTAAGTCTGAGAATCCATTCTTGAGCCTCCGATTCTAGTCTGCAAACGATGTGCCAAATCAGAAAAATTACCATAAATACAGAAACAATATTTTATTTTTGATTAAATCAAGAATTATTTGACATTTCCAAACTTAATAAAAAATGAATTGAGCTGAAATACTGGATTGAAAGACAATTTTAAATTATTACAGTGTGGTCCTCATTTATAGAAGGTAAAAACTTGGTAATACCATTGACGAACAAGATAAAAAAGAATATTTGAGAATACTGCTTTCTAAAGCAAAGAGTTTACCTTTTCATACAAAGTGCGGTTTTATGGAAATTATTATTGCCCTTCTTAATAGAAAGAATTGACTTTCTCTAGTCAAGGATAATGCACAATAAGCACATAATTATGCTTATTGTGGTAAAATCAGCTATAGATAACCTTCTCGCTATTGGATCGCTATTTCCCGGTTTCTTCATTGCTGAAGACATCTGCAAAGGCTCCAACTAGTGTATGGACGACTTCATCGACATTACCATTGATAGAAAGGCCTGAAGCAAGCCGATGCCCACCACCTCCATACTGTTCGGCAATTCTAGCGACATTTATAGAATTCTTTGACCTAAGACCAACTGTACACATGTCGTTGGTCTCCTGTTTCACTACAAAACAGACTTCGCAATCGACTATGCTCATCATTAGTTGGTATAGCAAATCCGAGTCTCTGCTAGACATACCATATTTTTGTTGATCTTCTATGGTAACCCAAGAAACGAGAAGCCTGCCTTCGTAGTATGGCTGAATACGAAGGAGAAGTTCGCCTAGCATGCGGCGAGAAGCCAGAGTTCTTCCTCCATTGATAGCCATATATGTACGCTTAGGCGAAACGCCGGCTTCGACGAGCCGAGCCGCTATTCTAAAGCTTTCACTTCCATGTTCATCCAAATGTCGGAAAAAGCCTGTATCTGTGCATAAACCAAAAAATAAAAGCTCTGCTTCCTCTTTGGTGGGGCTATGACCCATTGCATCCATAAGAAGCAAGACCATTGCTGACACTGCCGAAGCCGATTCGTCCAACCAATCATATGGGCCTGGAACACTAGAGGTCGAATGATGATCAATGAATGAGGCAGGAATATTGGGCATCCTCTCGGCGATATTCCCTATTCTCTCCATCGAAGAGCAATCTAGCACAATGGCCGCTGTTCTCTCAAAATCTCTTTCGCCTGGGACTTCGCTTTTGAATCTCGCCTCAAATGGAAGTATCTCGATCCTATTAAATGGTCCAGAAGAGAGAATATGGACACGCTTTCCCATACCCTGAAGCATAGAAGCAAGTGCAAGTTGAGAACCGATACAATCGCCATCAGGTTCACGATGACCTAAAATATAAAAACAATCGTGATGATTTATAAAGTCTATAAGTGCTCGTGGAACTTGTTTCATGTTAAATATTATAGATTCCTATTCCAAGATGCTACAGTGTAGCAAGGATTATGGCTTTTATAGTGTGTTTTCTATTTTCAGCCTCATCGAATACCTTTGACTGAGGTCCTTCAATGACATCGAATGTCACTTCCTCCCCTTTCACTGCCGGCAGACAATGCAAAAAAATACAGGCATTATTTCCGGTCTTTGCCATAAGCTCGGCGTTGACCTGATATGGAGCTAGCAATTTGACTCGTTCAGCCTTAAGAGCCTCTTCCCCCATCGAAACCCAAACATCAGTATATATAGCATCAGCTCCTTTGACTCCATTATCTACCTCATCTGTGATTGTTAAGGTAGAACCCGATGCTTTAGCAAAGCTCTCGCATAGATTCTCTAACTCACTATCGGGCCAGAGTTCCCGGGGAGATACGATGGTGAAATGCATCCCCAGTTTTGCGCTGATTACCATTAGCGAGCGAGCTACATTATTGCGTCCATCACCGACAAAGCAGAGTTTCTTTCCTGCGCAGTTGCCAAAATTTTCTTCGATAGTGAGGATATCGGCAAGAGCTTGCGTTGGATGAAATAAATCTGTCAGACCATTATAGACTGGCACGCCTGAGTATTTAGCAAGAATCTCTACATATTCTTGCTTAAAGCCACGAAACTCGATAGCATCAAACATGCGACCAAGAACACGAGCAGTATCTTCGATAGATTCCTTAACTCCAAGTTGGATGTCCTGATTAGAGAGAAAGACGGGGTGTCCTCCTTCTTCTCCAAAAGCTGTCTCGAAGGCACAGCGAGTACGGGTAGAGCGTTTCTCAAAAAGGAGAGCCATGGTCTTGCCCTTAAAACGCTGCTTATGCATGCCTTTTTTTGCTTCTTCTTTGACTTTTTTCGATAAACTTAAAAAATACCTTATTTCTTCTGGTGTATAATCGATCCATGTGAGGAGCGATCTTCCTTTCAGAATAGATGGATTCATGAGTCCTCCCTCTCATTGCGATAAATTAGAGCCGCCATATACTATATGGTGAATAGAGAAAGGTCAAGTTTGAGACAGGAGATAATAATGAGCAGTGAACTAGGAATAACCTTAAAAGACAAAAATGAATCGATGACCCTTCCTCAGTTGCTAAAAGAGTTATACATTCGTCTGGTTCCAATATGGCCCGATACTCGCCCTCTTTTGCATTATCGCAGTTGCTTTGAGTTGCTTATAGCCGTCATTTTGAGCGCCCAGACCACGGATGATCAGGTCAATATTGTGACGAAAGAGCTTTTTCGTCGCTTTCCGAATGCCGAAAGTCTTGCAGATGCAAATATACATGAAGTAGAGAATATAATTCACTCTCTAGGCTTCTATCGTGTAAAAGCGAAGCACATAATCGAGACAGCCAAAGTACTCAAGGAGCGATTCAATGGGCAAATTCCATCGAGTTTTGAAGAAATGATCGAATTGCCTGGTGTGGGAAGAAAGTCTGCAAATCTGCTTATCTCAGCTTGTTATGAAAAGCCTGGCATTATTGTAGATACGCATGTGATTAGAGTTCTTTTTAGGCTCGGAGTATCAACAAAAAAAGAAGCGACTCTTATAGAATCGATCATCCGAGCAAATCTTCCACCAGAAAAGCATACAAAATTTTCACATGCAGTGAATAGGCATGGAAAATTCACTTGCACCGCGCGCAAGCCAGTATGTACATTGCAAGAAGTGTACTGTCCTGTCGTAGATCTATGTCCCAAAATAGGCTTATCCAATTTATTGAAGCAAAGGCAATGAATAGAGCGTCTACTAATTGAAAGCCAAAAATGCTCAAACTGGATCTCGCTTCTGAACCTGAAGACCCTATTGGAGTTCTTGGGCGTGAAAGATTTCATATCCCACATCTGACTCCTCTCCAGCGGTATGTGATTGCAAACATATTGGATGAAATTAAAGGTTCTACAGAGTTAGACGGAGATCCCAGTTTAAATCTTATTGTCGACGACCCAATAGTGAACCAAGATGAAAAGGCTGAGATTACAGAAAGGCAAGAGACCTATCGTCAGCTTATCCTTTTCCCGACTGGATTTGGCAAATCAGTCTGCTTTCAGCTTCCCTCATTGCTTTTAGATGGACTGACTATAGTTGTCTATCCTCTTCTTGCCCTTATGAATGACCAAAAGCGCAGACTCGATGAGGCAAATATTCCCTGCGCACTTTTCCGCGGAGGTCTTAGTAAGGAAGAATGGCATGAACAGGAAACACTGATCACTTCAGGAAAAGCTACTATGGTCGTTGTCAATCCTGAGATATTGAGTGCACCAAAACTTCGCCGATTCTTGAAACAATTTAGAATTGCTCACTTTGTAGTCGATGAAGCGCACTGTATAAGCGAGTGGGGAGAGAGTTTTAGGCCGTCCTACCTTGCACTTGGCGAGGCCGTTGAGGCAATTTCGCCTAGGATTTTGAGCGCTTTCACTGCCACAGCTGGCCCTCATATCGTACAATCGATCGAGAAGAAACTATTTATGGATAAGAATTATCAATTAGTAGATGCAGAGGCAGACCGCCCTAACATTCTTTATGCTGTTGTGCATACACTTTCTATAACCAGAACTCTCCGTCAGACCCTGTTGTGCTGCAAAAAACCAGCTATTATTTTCGATCGTTCACGTCCAGGAACAAGGCTCAAAGCTGAGCTGCTCAAAGCTTCTGGATTCTATCAAACACGCTTTTACCATGCTGGGCTCGATCGAGTCGAGCGCTGCAGTATTGAACAATGGTTTCAAAACTCAGACGATGCGATCTTGGTTTCGACAAATGCTTATGGAATGGGCATGGATAAAAAAAACATCAGAACTGTTATCCATAGCTCTCTACCAGAAAGTGCCGAAGCATATATTCAAGAAGCTGGTCGCGGAGGCCGCGACGGAAAGAATGCTTTGGCTATCCTCATCGATGATCTCGCAGCTCCATATTCGCAATATCACAAGGCAAATAAGAAGGACGATAAAGAGAAAGACATACAGTCGATCAGAAAAGCTTGTTTTTTGCCCTATCCCACTCTGAGATCATGCCGAAGAGAATTCCTGCTTCATCTTTTAGGCGAGCAACAAACGCCAGAGTGCGGAAAATGCGATAATTGTATCGAAGGATCCCATACTCTGAAAATGCAATTAGGTTTAGATGCTTCAGATATCCCTCCAGAATGGGAATTTCTATCTAAGACAGAAGGGTTTATCGAGACTATTTCTTTCTGTGCCTCGCATCAAGGTGTCTTTACTCCCCAAGAACTAATAGATGCACTTGGAGCTTATGGTAAAGGAAAAGGGAAATATGCTGGCTGTCTCTATGGATGGCTCAAGATAGAAAGAGAAGAATTGATCAATTCTCTATCATCACTAGATATCTTATATGTTCCTGAAAAGGGAACATGGAAAAACAGGATTCTGCTTAGTAAAAAAGGCAAAACCCTCAGCAGACTTGCTCAAAACAGTCTTGGGTGAGCTTGAAGTGTATCACTTTTAGCAATATCATGTATGAGAAAGAAACACCTCAACAAGAAAGACTTTGAACCGAGAGGTCATTATGGTTCTTTTTAAAAACCTTGATACTTGCCAGGCCTTTGAAGTACTAAAAAAAATGCCAGCTATAGAATTGCGCGAATCTCTTAAAAAAGAGCGGATATCGGACTGGTGGATTCCTCATGCCGCAGGTTTTTACTACTGCTATGCTTTTGCACCTGTAGATGATGCGATAATCGACGAACTCGAAGCTCTAGCAAGGGAACAGCAGCTAATAGAAAAGTATCGAATGCTGACAGAGGGTGCAATCATAAACACAAGTGAAAAAAGGATGGTACTCCATCACTTGGCTCGAGGACAGCTCGGCAAACCCGTGATCTTGAATGGCCAGGATTTAGAAGTTTTCTATCGAGAAGAAAAGCATCGATTCTACGATTTCGCAAAAAAGATTCGAGAAGGCAAAATTCTTAGCTCTGCGGACAAGGCCTTTACCGAAATTGTACAGATAGGCATAGGAGGATCGGATCTTGGTCCAAGAGCCGCAAGTCTAGCCATTTCTCGCTGGGCGGCTGCAAAGGGGCGCGCTAGGCTCAGACCGTGGTTCATTTCGAATGTCGATCCCGATGATGCCGATTATGTGCTTGCAAATATTGATCTCTCAAAGAGTCTGTTTGTACTTGTGTCAAAGAGTGGAACCACACAAGAGACACTGGCCAACGAGACCCTAGTGCGCGATAGGCTCCAGAGGGCTGGACTGAATCCAGATAAGCATATTGTGGCTGTGACAAGCACTTCTAGCCCTTTGGCTCATAACCCGCATTATCTTGATAGTTTCTATATAGACGATTTTATAGGCGGACGATATTCGACATCTAGCGCAGTGGGAGGGGTTATAATCTCGACCGCCTATGGCCCAGAAACCTTTGAAGAATTTTTGGAAGGAGCAAATGAGGCTGATAGACTAGCCTTTGAACCTTCCTTTAGAAAAAATCCTATGCTCATGGATGCATTGATCGGCATCTATGAAAGAAATATATTGGGTTGGCCAGCCACAGCTGTTTTGCCATATACTGAATCCCTTTCTCGCTTCCCAGCGCACTTGCAACAGCTCGATATGGAGTCTAACGGCAAGTCTGTAAACCGCGAAGGCCATCCCATTTCTTACTCAACTGGGCCTTTAGTATTCGGCGAACCTGGTACTAATGGTCAGCATTCCTTCTACCAGTTTCTGCATCAGGGAACTGATACTATTCCTCTTCAATTCATAGGTTTTCTCAGAAATCAACTTTCCCAGGATATGATTTCTGAAGGTTCGAGCTCTCGTCAAAAACTCTTGGCCAATCTCATTGCTCAAATCCATGCATTTGCAGTTGGCAAAAAAGATGAAAACCTAAACAAAGCTTTCCCAGGGAATCGTCCATCGACACTTCTATTGGCCCAAGAACTCGGACCAAGACAGCTTGGCGCTCTCTATTCTCATTTCGAGAATAAAGTTATGTTTCAGGGCTTTGTGTGGAATCTCAACAGTTTTGATCAGGAAGGCGTACAATTAGGAAAAGTGCTTGCAAAAAAGGCTCTTAATGCTATCAGTAAAGGCGAATCCACTGACGATGAATTATTAGATGCTTTCATTGTTTCTGCTTTGAGTGCGGTCAAAAATCATGGAGATTAAGCTGATTGGATTAGGCGATATCTATGGGAGAAGGTAAGATGCAGTCTATTCATAAAACAGAGCCCCAGATGAAGGATGAACATGAAAAAGCCTGCATTGCTTTTACCGGCGGAGGCACAGGAGGTCATATATACCCAGGCTTGGCGGTTATCGAGGAATTACGTAAACTTGGCTTCAAGGGAAGAATTGTCTGGATAGGCTCCGAAAAAGAATTAGACCGCAGCATTGTTATTGGACAAGGCATCGAATATTATGCAATTCCTTCAGGAAAATTTCGCCGTAAGCTTTCGCTTCGCAACATCTCGGATCTAGGGAGAATAGCTTCAGCCTATTTCAGGGCGCGGGATATTCTCAAAGATATTCACCCATCGATTCTTTTTTCCAAAGGAGGCTATGTGAGCGTTCCACCTTGCAGGGCCGCAGCCTCCCTTGGAATTCCAGTCATTACTCATGAATCAGATGCTTCTCCAGGACTTGCAACTAGACTAAACAGCAAGAAAGCATCGCTTATCCTTACAAGCTGGGAAGTGACAGCTCAATATTTTCCTGAGAGCCTTAGGAGCAAGATAATAAAAACCGGAAATCCAGTGCGACCCGATATCCTTAATGGAGACCGACAGCGTGGACTATCCATGCTCGAATTCGTGGCTGAAAAGCCAGTTTTATTTGTACTAGGGGGAAGCCAGGGTGCGCAGGAGGTAAATGATATTGTGCTCTCCTCGCTTAGTCTGCTCGTACCATTAGTTCAAATAGTACACCAAACTGGTAGAGCCAATTTCGACGAAGTCAAGGCGAAAATTCCAGATGATCCAGATGTCCGCAAAGCATACCGTCCTTTACCTTATATAGGTTCAGAAATTGCAGACATCTATGCTGCTTCGACTATAATAGCAGGAAGGGCTGGCGCAGGCGCGATATGGGAAGCAGCTTCTCTTGGTAAGCCTATGATCCTTATTCCTTTGTCAGGATCAGGCACTCGCGGCGATCAAGTGGAAAATGCTGCTATTGCTGCTCGTTCGGGCATAGCAACCGTTCTGCAGGGGCCAAATATTCCATCGGATTTATTTGCCGATGCAGTCAAGAAATATCTGGATTTCGAGAACTATGCTATGGCAGAAGAGGCCTGCCATAGCTTTGTGCGCATTGCCAATACTCCTTATATTGCTGAAGTTTCTGATACTTTAAGTCAAAATCCCATGTTCTCGGCGGAATACATAGCTCGGCTCCTTCTAACAAAAATTGCAGAAGGAGCAAAGGACTCTGCATGAGCACAATAGACTGGATTTTCAGCGGGGTTGTGATAATACTCGCAGCACGATGCTTTGTTAGGGGCTTTATCCATGAAATTTTATCTGTAGCTTCTATCGCTGTGGGAATACTTGTTGGCTTATTGCTTTCGAACACTGTCATCCTGCAGATATTGCCGAAGATCAAAGCCGACAAGCTTCCTTATCAGGTTCAGTATATTATTGCTTTTATTCTGTGCTTCATAGCGGGATTTCTTCTAATGAAAATAATAGAGCGCATGCTTCGCGAAGGGCTTGAGGCATCCAGACTTGACATACTAGATAGAATTCTAGGCCTTGTTCTGGGTGTTGCAGAAGGTTTTATTGTTGTGGGTCTCTTTATTGTTATTCTTGAGATCCAGCCTATAGTTGATGTAAAGGCAATACTCTCCAACTCGCTCTATGTAAGACTTCTAGGACCGATCATCGAACCTGCCATAGGTGTAACGCTAACCCCAATGATAAAGAGTGGGGAGATCCCAAGCCTTAAGCAGAATCCTAGAGGTAAATGACCATGTTTGAGAATCTGCTTTTTCAAAATCATGCTCTAGAACAGCTTGTCTCGCTGGCAAAAGAAAAGAAGGTACCACCCGCCCTCCTCTTTGTCGGTCCTGCTGGATCAGGAAAGCTGACTGCAGCCCTCGAATGCGCTCGAGTCTTGTCTTGCGAAAAGGCAGGAGAATGGAATTGCCAATGTATACAATGCAATTGTCATAGAAACCTTATGCATCCTGACCTTTTGCTCTTTGGACCAAGAGAATTCCCTCAGGAAACAATTGTTACAGGAGAATATTTGATCAGAAAACCCAACTTGACTTCATATTACGCTTTTGCGCGCTCGATAAGAAAACTCCTAAAACGCTTTGATTCTGTCCTTTGGCAAGGAGAAGAAGCAAGACTATCAAAAGCAATACAATCTATAGAAACGTGCGAGGAGATGCTACAAGAGATTTTAGAACAAGTGCTGAAGAAAAAAAACCATGGCTTGAGTGCATTGGTAGATAGTGCGGTAAATGCAGCAGCTGGACTAGAATCTCTAGTGCCAGATGGTATTCCAATTTTCATGATTAGAAATATGATTTCATGGGCAGTGCTTGCTCCATCTGCAAAAACTAAGATGATCATAATCCAAAATGCCGATGCTGCCAATGAAAGTTCGCGAAACGCAATGCTCAAGATCCTGGAGGAGCCTCCAGAGACAGCTCGCTTTATTCTGACTTCATCTAGCCGTGCAACAATCATCGCGACCATTCTTTCAAGATCAAGACTCATATCATTTGACCCTCGAACCGATTATCAAGCGCGCGAAATCATCTCTCGCCTATTTCATGCAAATGAAGATATACAAGAAATAAACAGCATAAGCGAATTCTTTCAGAACAAGAGCGCTTATCCGCCCAAGATCGCCATCCAGGATGCTGCTTTATTTGTAGGTGCTTTGCTGGGAAAAGCCATGGAAAAGGATGCTGGATTGAGTGGAGAACGTGCCCTTGAACTCGCCTCGATGGCGCAGGGCCAGAATGTCTCTACTCTATCGATGCTTCGACAAGTATCAGAAAAAACGAATGGCTTTGGTGCCAAGAATTCTAAATTTACAAATTCATTTCTTGTTTTCATAAGAGGGGTTGCTCAACATTTGACTTCTATAGCTACTGATCCAAGCTCGAGCGCTTCGCTTACCATGTATGTAGATCGTCTTTTTTCAAAGCTGAGGGAAATGAACATGCAATATCGCACATTGAATCGGTCGCCGGAACTCCTCCTCGAAGCGTTTGCAGATATTTTTGGAGAGCAATATGAAAGCCATATATGAAAACACACTTAAGCGCATCGATCGTATTCCTCCAGAAGGCCTCAAACAGATAATAAAAAACCTATTAGCAGAGAACTCGATCTATGAATCTGCTTTGAATTCGACACTAGATGGAATCATCGTATGCGATCTGGCACATAAACCACTCTTTATCAATCGCTCCGCAGAAAAAATCACAAGAATCGTATCATGGACGCCAGAAACTGTACTTTGGGAACAGCTCAATGATGACAATCTGGCTGATTTTATCCAGGAAGCACTTAAATCTGAAAAGAATATATTGAACCGTGAACTCTCTCTCGGCAGGCCAGGGGGAACGAGATTGCTATCCATCAGCATATCTACATTGGTTTCTGAAGGGAAAATAGCTGGTAATCTAATTCACATCGAAGATATTACAGAAAAGCGCCGCCGCGAAGCTCAGCTCCGTAGAGCAGAGAGCCTGGCCGCTCTTACAACCCTAGCGGCTGGAGTTGCTCATGAGATAAAGAATCCCCTTGCTTCAATACGAATTCAACTTGGCATTATTCGACGCATACTCGAAAAAAAATACAACAAGAAAACAGAGCCTATTTTCAATAACATTTCTTTAGTGGAACAGGAAATTGATCGACTCAATTCGATCGTAGTCGATTTTCTATTTGCCGTTCGTCCCATGGATATAACTCTTATTCGCGATAGCATAGAAGATGTGATTAAGGAAGTTGTGGAAATAATGGGCAATGAAGCCTCTGAGCAACATATCAATATCGTAACAAAATTCGAAGATAACCTTCCTGAGGTTATGATAGACCGTAAGCATCTCAAACAGGCCCTGCTCAATATTGTTAAGAATGCTATTGCAGCAATGCCAGATGGTGGAACTCTGACAATTTCGGCGGTGACAAAAGACGATGAGCTTCAAATATCTATCTCTGATACGGGCATTGGAATTCCAGAAGAACTCCTTGCCAAGATCTTCGAGCCTTATTTTACAACAAAGGAAAGTGGTACTGGTCTAGGGCTTACGATCACATTCAAGATTATAAAAGAACACAATGGCGAAATCACAGTAGAATCCAAGCCATCAAAAGGATCAACCTTTACAATCCACTTGCCTATACCTCAGCCTGAGCAAAAATCCTTACCACCATGGGAAGATAATATACAGATCGAAGGTTCGGAGAGGGAGGAATAAATGCGAGCGACACTGCTTGTTGTAGACGATGAGACCAACATACGTGAAGGACTCGCCCAGCTTTTTTCCATGGAAGGCTACGATGTAAGAACTGCAAAAGACGGCATAGAGGGGAAGATGATCGTCGATAAAGAAGATATCGATGTTGTCATAACCGATTACAAAATGGGTAGAATGAGTGGCCTCGATCTTCTGCATTATATCGTGAGCACTCACCCAGGCATTCCTGTAATAATACTCACGGCTCATGGTAGTGTCGATAAGGCTGTGGAAGCAATGAGAGAAGGCGCATTCGATTTTATCGCCAAACCGCCAAATACCGATCATCTAATCAATCTTGTCCGCCGCGCTTTGGAGACAAGAGAGCTCTATCGAACCAACATCGAACTAAAGGCCGAAGTCGAAAGCCAGCGAGCTCGTAGCTACATCATTGGTAAGGCTCCTTCTATCAAACACATTTTCGATCTTATACGAAAGGTCGCTCCGACCAAGGCAAGTGTGCTAATAACTGGCGAATCAGGTGTCGGAAAAGAACTTGTCGCTGATGCGATCCATAACTTATCACCACGCAAAGACAAGCCTTTTATAAAGGTACACTGTGCCGCTCTCGCTGAGAGTCTTCTCGAGAGCGAGCTCTTTGGACATGAAAAAGGTGCTTTTACAGGAGCAACCGGTAGAAAGCGCGGGCGCTTCGAAATGGCTGACGGGGGAACACTTTTCCTCGATGAAATCGGCGAAATCAATCAGAATGTCCAGATCAAGATTCTACGTGTTCTTCAAGAGCGAAAGTTCGAAAGAGTAGGTGGCGAAGAAACCATAGAAGTAGATGTGCGCCTAATTGCTGCCACCAACCGTGATCTTAAAAAAGAAATAGCCGAAGGCCGCTTTAGAGAAGACTTATATTATCGTCTGAATGTAGTCAACATTCATGTGCCTCCATTGCGCGAACGCAGAGAAGACATTCCACTTCTAGCCATGGCTTTCTTGAGAGAGTTTGCAGATGAGAATGGCAAGCAGATTGAGGGCTTCGATCCAAAAGTCAGGCAGGCTCTCTATACCTACGACTGGCCGGGTAATGTCCGCGAACTGAGGAATTGCATCGAAAGTGCAGTGGTTATGGCTTCTGGCAAGCTGATAACTCTCGATGACCTTCCTCCAGGACCGCGCTCGAGCGGAGAAGCTCGGACTATCAGTATACCAGCCTTTTCATCCTTGGAAGAAGCCGAGCGAATTATCATTGCAGAAACGCTTGCGCTGGTAGGAGGAAACAAGTCTAAAGCTGCCGAGATACTTAAAATAGGCCGAAAGACACTCTATCAAAAAATAGAACAATATGGGATTGGAAAACATGAGGCCAGCTCTTCTTCCTCTTCCAGTAGCAGAGAAAAAACAGAAATTCAACAGAATTCTTGATTCAATATAAACTTTTTATGCTTACTTATATTATGCCACGTTTCTTGTTCGACAGTTTAGCACGAAGGCGCAAAATAGCCTTAGTATGGAGCTGGCTCACCCTAGATTCTGTTACCTCAAGTATCTTGCCTATTTCTCGTAAGGTCAGATTCTCATAGTAGTATAGGACCATAACTTTTTTTTCTTTCTCGGGTAGCTCCTGGAGAGCCTCGAATACGACTTTACGGATTTCTTCACGTTCGAGTACCAAGTCGGGATTTTCAATTCGCATCGATTCGAGAGAATCTTCTATGGTATATCCCTCTGCTTCGGAATTCATTGGCCATATCTCCTGCAAGGAAAGAATTGAGGAAGACGCTACTTTAGCCATTATCTTCAAGAGTTCTTTGCGCTCTATCCCCATCTCTTTCGCTATCTCTTCATCGTTGGCAGGTCGCCCGAGCTGACTCTCTAATTTAGCAATAGCGCGCTCTATCTGCTTGGTCTTTCGGCGTATGGAACGAGGTACCCAGTCCAACTCCCTTAAATGATCGTATATAGCTCCACGTATCCGTGTAACAGCATAAGTCTTGAATTTTACATGCTTTTGAGGATCGAATTTTTCTATTGCATCAAGGAGCCCAAATGTCCCATATCCGACAAGGTCTCGATATTCCACCATCGAAGGCAAGGTTACAGATACTTTTCCAGCTACATATTTGACTAGCGGAGCGTAGCGCACAATGATCTCATTGCGGATATGGATGTCTGCAGTTCTTCGGTAGAGTTCCCATAAGCGATCTTCTTCTAATGTTGCATAGTCCATGACCCTTCCTTTCCTTTTTCCACTAGAGGATGTATTTGCTCAAATCCTGCTGTTGGACATAGTCTTTGAAGCGCTCATCCACATATGCTCTATCGATGATAACTTTTGTGCCTACATGCTGATCAGCATAGAAGGAAATATCTTCTAGGAGCCTTTCCATGACCGTCTGCAGGCGTCGCGCACCTATATTCTCGCTTTGCCTATTGGCTGCGGCTGCGATCTCGGCAATTCTTGCGATAGCATCCTCAGTGAACTCAAGCTGCACATCTTCGGTGCCCAGAAGCTGAATATATTGGGTAACAAGAGCATTCTTGGGTTCAGTGAGTATTCTCACGAAATCATCACCGGTCAAGGCATCTAGCTCTACTCGAATTGGGAAGCGCCCTTGCAGCTCTGGTATGAGATCTTGAGGCTTGGCTACAGTGAATGCTCCTGCTCCGATGAATAGAATATGAGTAGTATCGATTGGCCCCCATTTTGTGTTGACAATCGTTCCTTCGACTATGGGCAAAAGATCTCGCTGGACACCTTCTCTGGAAACGTCTATCCCCGAAGAGCCTCTAGCTTCCCGGTTCGCAATCTTATCCATCTCATCGACGAAAATGATGCCTAATTCCTGAGTTCGTCTACGAGCCTCCTGGACAATCTTCTCCTGGTCGACCAGATGTTCTTTTTCTTCTGCTTCAAGAATAGGCAAGGCTTCTGCGACACTAACTGTCTTTTTCTTCTTATTACCACCAAATAAGCCCTGCAATCCGCCTAAAGCTATATTCATCTCTTCGAACTGCGTTCCAGCAAAGAGCTCGATCTGTGGGCCCTGGGCCGGCACCAAAATTTCGATCTGCCGCGAATCTAGCTTGCCTTCCCTCAAGAGAGATCGAAATTTTTCTTTTGTTTCCATCCCAGAGCTAGGGATTATCAAAGTTGCTTGAGACTGCCCAATAGGCTCATCAGATTTAGCCAGACCTGGAAGCAGGATATCCAACAGTCTTTCTTCTGCGCGTCTCTTCGCTTCGTTCTCGACTTGAGTCTCCATTTCTTCTTTAACCATCGATACGGCTGCTGCCATAAGGTCTCGAACCATAGATTCAACATCACGGCCAACATAGCCTACTTCCGTGTATTTTGTGGCCTCTATTTTAAGAAAAGGTGCATTGCAGAGCTTGGCGAGGCGACGAGCAATTTCGGTTTTTCCCACGCCAGTGGGTCCTATCATAAGAATATTCTTTGGAGCAATCTCCTCTCGAATTTCTGGAGGGAGGCATTGTCGTCTGATTCGATTGCGCAGTGCAATGGCCACGGCCTTTTTTGCTTTTTCCTGGCCAACGATATACCGATCTAGTTCTTCCACTATCTTATGGGGAGTAAGCGCGTCTTTCTCAGTAATCATATCTCCTCCACGGTAATCTGATCATTCGTATATATGCATATGCTTGAGGCAATCTTTAGGCTTCGCTCCGCAATTTCACGGGCTGAAAAGCTGCCATGGAGCATTTCGGCATCTCCGCTTGCAGTGGATTTTGCAGCCTCTTCTATCCTGCGCGAGGCGTCGAGGTAGGCAATTGCAGCCGCGTATGCATAGCTACCTCCAGAACCTATTGCAATGGCATCTTCGCTTGGCTCTACTACATCTCCCGTCCCGGAAAGCAGGAACATCTTCGATTGATCCGCTACCAGGAGCATAGCCTCAAGCTTGCGAAGTATGCGATCTGTGCGCCAGTCTTTTGCTAACTCGACCGAGGCTCTCGTCAGATCTCCGCCATATTCCTGCACCTTGGCTTCGAAGTGTTCAAATAGCGTAAAGGCATCGGCAGTCGCTCCTGCAAAGCCACATAGCACTTTGCCGTTATAGATTGTACGTATTTTGCGAGCATTGCTCTTGAGCACAGTGTTATTCATTGTAACCTGGCCATCGCCTGCCATTGCAACATGTCCATCTTTTCTAACAGCCAGTATCGTTGTCGCATGTATTTCCATAATTTCCTCTCTTTAACTTATTTAGTCTTTGAACCATGCGGATGCGCCTGTTCATAAACCCGGCGCAAACGCTCCATATCGACATGAGCATAAACCTGCGTGGTTGAGATGTTCGAATGACCAAGCATCTCTTGTACAACGCGCATGTCTGCACCAGCAGCCACTAAATGAGTTGCAAAGCTATGGCGAAATGTGTGTGGTGTCAGGTGTTTCCTAATACCAGCCTTGAGACGCCGCTTCTCAACTATTTTTTCAGCACCACGAGAACTCAATGGTCGACCTCTTGAATTGACAAAGATCCTATCATGTTCTTCGATTCCATACTTTCGAATAACAGCTGCTCTATACGGCAGATATCGGCTCAGCGCTTGGTTTGCTGCATCGCAGAGGAACACAAGACGCTCCTTAGCGCCCTTGCCTTTTACACGGATTGTAAAGTTGTTCATGTTTAATCTTGAAAGCCGCATTCCACATAGTTCCGAAACACGGCAGCCTGTAGAATACATGACCTCCAAAAGAGCCCTATCCCTTACATCTAAAAAAGTTTCACCCTCGATGCTTTCAAGAAAACTATTGATCTCTTCTTCAAAAAGAAATGATGGAAGACTTCTTCCTGTCGGCACATTTTCTACTTCTCGCGCTGGATCCTTCCCTTTTTCATGAAATTTCATCCGATATCTATAAAAACCGCGTACCGCAGATAAAGCCCTGTTGATAGATGAAGCCGCTCTTTTCTCCATCACAAGGGTACCAGCAAATGTTCTAATATCGCTTGCATCTGCCTCATCGAGGTCTTTTCCTTCGAGAAATACCTCGTATTGCGCGAGATCCCGCCTATATGCTTCCACTGTCCTAAGCGAAAGGCCTCTCACAGAACCAAGGTAATCAAGATAGTCCAAAAATCGCGCATCCATGATTCATTACTCTCCGCTATTGTCTCCACTCTGTTGACTTGAGTGGAGGTAATCACAATCTGGGTTTATGCAAACCTTGTAATGACCAGTCTTTTTGTCGTATTTTTCAACGAGAAACCAGCCGCATTTTGGGCAAGTAGCATTTGTTGGCTTATAAAGGGTTTTAAAACTGCATTCGGGATAGTTCGAGCAGCCATAGAATTTCTTTCGTCTACCCTTATTCGAAACACGCGGAACGATATCGCCTCCGCATTTTGGGCAAATAGCCAGCGGTACGGATTTAGTGAATGTGCATTCTGGGAATCCTGAACAAGATAGAAAATACCCAAACCTTCCTAGCTTTTTTATGAGAGGACGACCGCAGATCGGGCACTTTTCATTAGTCTTCTCATCCAATACCCCATGCATATCCTCTAGGGCATTCAAAGCATTTTCGACTTTATCCACCAAGGGGAAATAGAACTTTTTAAGTTCACTTACCCAATCAATTTTCTGCTCCTCGACTTTATCGAGCATAGATTCCATCTCTGCAGTAAATCCAGTATTGATTACTTCTGGAAAGTTTTTAGAAAGAATGTCATTTATTATTTTGCCAAGCTGCGTTGGGACAAGTTGGCGTTTATCTCTCTGGACATAATATCGCTCAATGAGAGTCTCGATCGTTGGCGCATAGGTAGAAGGCCTTCCAATTCCTAGCTCCTCAAGAGTTCGCACAATTGAGGCATCCGTGTAGCGCGAAGGGCCCTGAGTGAAATGTTGTTCGCTTTCAATTTTTTCTACCAGGAGTATTTCACCTTTCTCGAATGGAAGATAATGGCTTGTTCGTTCCTCCTTGGAAGCCGCGAGGCGAATTACTTTATAGAACCCCTCTTCTATGAAACTAGAGGCTGAATTACGAAAAATTCCATCACCAATTTGAATGTCGGCAGTTAAGGTCCGAATCACTGCGGGTTTCATCTGAGAAGCAACGAATTGTTCCCAAATGAGGGCGTACAACTTAAGTTGATCGCCTCTTAGGTAGCGTCCTGCTTCATCGGGAGTAATATCCACTCGAGTAGGCCGTATTGCTTCATGAGCGTCCTGAGCTGCATTGCTTACTGAATATCGAATAGGCGTATGCGGAGTCTGATTGGGAAAGTATTTTGTAAGCCATTCATGTGTCTCATGGAGCGCGGCCTCGGAAATCCTCGTAGAATCCGTCCTCATATATGTGATGAGTCCAGTCCGCTGATGCCCCATGTCTACGCCTTCATATAGCTGCTGGGCAATTTTCATTGTCTTAGTGCTCGTAAATCCAAGTCTATTGGAAGCAGCCTGCTGCAGCTTCGAAGTCGTAAATGGTGGCTTTGGCCTAATTGTGCGATCTATTGATTGTATATCGCTCACCAAGGCGGATTTTCCAGAAAAAAGAGCAAGAATCTTATTTGCCTCTGCTTCACTCTTGATAGAGGGCTTATCGCCATTGAGCAAAGCTAGTTCGGCTCGTACAATATGCTGATGAGCCTTAAGATGGGCTTCAATAGTCCAATACTCTTCAGGGATGAAGGATTCTACTTCTTTTTCTCGATCGCAGATAAGCTTGAGAGCAACTGACTGTACACGACCAGCAGAAAGCCCTGATTTTACTTTTTTCCATAAAAGCGGCGAAAGCGTATAACCAACTAGCCTATCTATTACGCGCCTCGCTTTTTGAGCCTCCACTAGATTCATATCGATGTCGCGCGGATTAGCCATTGCATCTTGTACAGCTTGTTTTGTTATTTCATTGAAAGTGACTCTGCTTATCGGTGTATTTTTTGCTTTTTCTTCTAAGTATTTCCCTATTTGATATGCTATTGCCTCTCCTTCCCGATCAGGGTCTGATGCTAGAACAACTGCTCTCGAGCGCTTAGCTTCTTCTGTCAGTTCTTTTAGCTTTTCGGCCTTTCCGCGCACAGTAATGTATTCTGGCTCGAAATTATGCGCTACATCGACCGCGATTCGCGATTTTGGCAGATCGATAACCTGGCCATTAGAGGCAAGAACTTTATACCGAGAACCAAGATATTTTTCGATTGTACGAGCCTTTGCAGGCGATTCGACGATTACAAGAGTCTTTAGCTTGGAGGCATCAGCCGACTCAGCGGCTCCAGGAGTCTTCTTTTCTTTTTTTCTCGTTGCTGCCATTCAATAACTCCTTCAATTGCAGCTGAATTTGATATAAATCATCAAAGTCTATATTCCAGTACATTCGCCCTGGATCATGGAGGCTAGTTCAGCGGCACAGTTTATTGCCAAAGCACCATCCTGGTTCAGAGCATCCGCTCCTGCATTTCGAGAAGATCCAAGGCAAGAGGCGGCGACCACTACATCCCGACCTTCTCCAAGAGCAAATTCCGCTGTAATGAGCGCACCAGATTTCTCTGGAGCCTCTACGACTAGTGTGAGCTTGGAAAATCCTGCAAGAATGCGATTTCGTTCCGGAAACCGATATCTATCTAGACTTACGCCTGGCGGATATTCCGTAACCAAGCATCCTCCGCAATCGAGAATAGCCGCTGCTAAAGCTGCATTCGATGGCGGATAGACTCGCTCTGGTCCACAGGGCAGAACGGCAATAGTAGATCCAGCACCGCTTTGTATTGCACCACGATGTGCCGCAGCATCTATCCCACGAGCAAGTCCAGACACCACCACAACACCTATATCTGCTGATTCTTTTGCCAGAAGCCGCGCAGCAAGAACCCCTCTCGATGTAGGACCCCTTGTTCCCACTATAGTCACTGATGGTTGGATCAGAGCCTTTGTATCGCCTCGTACAAAAAGGCCAAATGGTGCTCTATGTATTTCCCTTAAAAGTGGAGGATACTCTCTATCTACAATGCAGACAAATCTTGCCCCTAATCGACTTAATATGTTGACATCTCGCTCAGCTTGTTCCCATATCCTACCCATATCCAATAATCGTGCGTGCATTGAACGGTATAGAAAGCTTTCGATTTCGGCAAGACCCAGAGCTAGGAAATCCTCCATGTCACGAATATTCTCAAGAAGAAGAATACGCTCCTGCCAACTGAGAAAATGCAGCCTTTGGAAAGCGAGCTTTAGGGAAAGAGAAATGTTATCCATGGAAGGCTGAATTGCTGAGATACGATCAAGCTCCAATTGCATAAGCCTACCTTTTTTCTCATGCTTTTTCTCGAGTGCCATTTGTGAGGACCCTCCATGAGGGTAAGCGTATATAATCTCGTTCTCCGCTTTCATTTTTTTGCTTCTCTGTTGCCTTGCCTTATTCTTCTTTCATTTCCGTGGGAAATACTCCTTGTGATACATACCCAGCGATTCCTCATCGATATGCGTGTAGATCTGTGTTGTAGCTATATCAGAATGCCCTAGAAGTTCCTGAACGGTCCGAAGATCTGCCCCTCCTGCTAACAAATGAGTGGCAAAGCTATGTCTAAATGTATGGACCTTGGCTTTGACTCCCGATTTTTCGCGTATCTGACTAAATCGCTTCCAAATTCCCTTGCGGGAGATGCCTTTGCCCTCCTGATTAAGAAATATAAAATCTGATTTCTCATGTTTTTCCAAAAAAGGTCTTGCCTCTGTAAAATAGCGGGTCAGCCAATACTTGGCTTCGTCTCCAAATGGAACAAGACGTTCCTTTTTTCTTTTTCCTATGACTCTCAGCATTTTTTCTTCCAGATAGAGTTGTTGAAACTTAAGATCTGCTGCCTCGGATATCCTTAGTCCGCAAGAATATATAAGCTCGAAAAGCGCCCTGTCCCTAAGTCCATTGGGTGAACTAATGTCAATGCATTCCAATACATGTTCGATGGAATCTGGATCGAGCACATCAGGTAGATTCCTATCTTGCTTCGGTGTTCGAATTTGTATCGATGGATCGTCTGCTCTGAGTTTTTCATTTAGACAAAATCGATAGAATGAGTGCAAGCTCGCAATTATACGAGCCATAGTTGTTCTTTGAAGTCCTGACTGTGACCTGCGAATGAGATATGTGAGAAGATCTTCTTCACTTGCATCGAGCAGCGTTTTTCCATACTGAAAAAGGAAACTCTCTAGCATCTCGATTTCGCGAATGTATGCATCCGCAGTAAGTATAGAGCGTCTCCTTGTAGAGAGCAGATATGCTTGAAAACGCCGCACAAGAATACTCACCTTCTGCCTCCGAAATCCTCGGGGATCAAGCGCTTATTGCGAAGTGCTGTTGGAATATCGAATTCATCATTATCGGATTCGGGATCGAAGCTTATTTTGCCAAAACTATCTCTAAAATTGGGCTTATCCTGGTTCTCGTTCCCACGATCTCGGTTTTGAGCTGGTTTTTCTTCGTGTAGCGGCCATTCGCCTGGGCTAAGAAATTCGCTTGGGCGAATCGATCCTAGAGGCATTGCAATGGTATTTTTTGTTCCTACCTTTTCTCCCGACTTCTGACGCATGGGACCAAAGCCTGTCGCAATCACCGTAACTCTCACCTCATCTTTTAACGAACTATCTGTTACCACACCCACGATAATATGTGCGTCTTCGGCAGCTTTTGATGTAATGAGGTCGATGACTTCCTGATATTCTATGAGAGAAAAATCCTCGCCGCATGTTACATTTACAAGGATATTCCTAGCACCCTCTATGCATGCATCATCGAGAAGAGGATTATTGATCGCCTTCTCAGAAGCTTCTTGAGCGCGATTGTCTCCGCTACCTATTCCGATACCCATTATTGCATCGCCCTGTCCCTCCATTACGGTTCGGACGTCGGCAAAGTCTATATTGATGTCTCCAGCAAGTGTTATAAGATCAGAAATTCCCTGAACTCCTTGCCTCAGTACTTCGTCAGCAATTCTAAAAGCTTCTTTTAATGGAGTTTTTTTATCAACAACCCTAAGAAGATTTTGATTAGGTATAACGATCACAGTATCAGCGGCTTGCTTTAGCTTCGAAAAGCCTTCTTCTGCTATTCTATTTATGATCTTGCCTTCAAAAGCGAATGGTTTTGTAACAACTGCAACTGTCAAGGCTCCAAGATCTCTAGCTGCCTGCGCAATTATTGGAGCAGAACCTGTACCCGTGCCACCACCAAGACCTGCTGTAACAAAGACCATGTCAGCCCCGCGGAGCGCTTGCTCGATCTTATCTCTGTCTTCTATGGCAGCCTTCTCTCCTATTTCTGGTTTTCCTCCAGCTCCGAGCCCTTTCGTGATTTTGGACCCTATTCCAAGCCTTATTTCTGCTTTTGAACGACCTAGATCCTGCAAATCGGTATTTACCGCTATGAATTGCACATTTTTCAATCCTGCCATAATCATTCGATTTACAGCATTCGAGCCTCCGCCTCCAGTTCCGATAACCTTGATCACAGTTGGGCTTCCTATACCATTGTCATCAACAAGTTCTATCGCCATATTTTTCCTCCTAAGCGAGCATTAGAAAAACCTGTCTTTTATCCATTTTATGAGCGAAAAGCCACCTTCTTTGCCTTTTCGCGCTTTTTTTCTCGTCGAAGGTTCTGGTATTCCAATTCTTTCTGCCTCTAGCAATACTATACCTACAGCCGCAGAGAATGCTGGTGAACGAAAACCAACATCAAGGCCGGGCAAGGCTGCTGGTGCTCCTATTCTTACAGGAACTCCGAATACCGACCGTGCACAGTCGTCTATATGAGGTAAAAGAGCTGATCCGCCTGTGAGTACGACTCCAGCCTTAATCAATTCTTTTAATCCATTCTTTATTAATCGATCATTTACCATTTCAAATATCTCTTCTGCGCGTGGTTGCACAATCGATACCAGTTTTCTACGTTCGAGTTCCATTGGCTCGCGTGCTCCAAATCCTGGCACAATGACAGTCTCATCAGGATCTACAGCCTCGGCCCATGCGGCTCCAGATTCCTTTTTTAGACGCTCGGCTGTATCGATAGGAATACTCAGCATTATCGATATATCGCCCGTGATTTGGCTTCCTCCTAAGGGAATAGCAGAGGTATAGACGGGATCATTTTCGGAAAAAACCATCAAGTCTGTAGTACCTCCTCCTATATCCAAGAGAAGACAACCTAATTCGCGTTCATCTTCTGTTAGCACCGTGCGTGCACAGCCCAATATTCCCAGATAGCTCTGTTCGACCTTGTAACCTGCCCTAGTTACGCATTTCAACATGTTTTGTACTGTTGATACCGAGCCTGTTATGATATGGACACTGCATTCAAGCCTAACTCCCGTCATGTGCAGTGGATTGCGAATTCCCTTTTGATCGTCCACCGTATAGGATCGAGGCACAACATGAAGAATTTCTCGATCCATTGAAATTGATACCGCACGAGCAGCCTCATGAACGCGAGCTATGTCCTCTGCTGTAATTTCTCGGCCTCGCCCTGTTACTGCTATCTGTCCATTAGTATTGAAACTCTCGATATTCGCACCTGAAAGAGCGAGCGAAACTTCTCTAATATCTATTCCCGACATAAGTTCTGCTGCATCAATTGCAGAGTTGATGCTATTCAAAGTGCCTTCGATATTGAGTACTACTCCGCGTCGCAGCCCACTCGAAGGCGCTGTGCCTATGCCAAAGATTTCAAATTGTCCCAACTCATTGAACCCGCCAACAATCGCTTTTGTAACAGTGGTTCCTATGTCGAGGACTACAATACTTGTATCAGCCAGAGACTGCCTCCTTTGCTTGATAGATTACAGTGCCGGAATGAAAATCTATTTCGCTTGGCTGATCACTCAAGCCACGCGAATGTAAAATATCAAGAACCACCAATGCATTGCATAAAGCTTCGGCACTGAATCTGAGCGGTAAGCGTACCGCTGTCTTTACATGCATGGGATAAAGCACAATCTCGATATTGTTTGCCGAGATTCTCTCCACATGTATTTCTGAAAACGCCTTGAGTAGCTCAGGCGAATCTTGCTTGATCGCCGCTAGATTTGCAAAAAGCGGTAGAATGGCTTCAGGTAGCTGCTGACCTAAGTTGAATTGCTCAAATTTAATGCCCGATACTACTGGCAGCTCGGGATTATTAGAATCGTCTGCATCTAGAGAAGCAAATGCTATGCCCTCGCCATCGACCAAAATGAGTTTTGAGCCTTGTTCTGTGTTAATAGCTATCGATGCCACTGCTAAACGCTCACGAATATCTATAGCGAGTGTAGAAGGTAAAACTCGATGAACTTTCGCGCTAGCTATTCTTGGATTATTTGTAATCGAATTTGCGATCTGTTCTATATTTATCGAAAAAAGATTTTCGTTTCCAATCGGACCTAAGGACTCAATTATGGAATTCTCCGATATAGTTTCCAAGCCGCTTACCCTAACTGTCTCGATCTTGGCAAGCCGCGGGAGTGAGATAGCTGCTCCTGCCGAAAGAATACACAATAGCGCAACTGCTATGAGAATTCGCAAGCCGCTATTTTTCCTAGGAGCCATCGATGGTTTGGCTGGCTTAACAGCCTCGCTGAGTTTTTCGGCCTGTGCGGAAAGCGCAACAGAAGCTTGTGAAGCATGGCCTATATATGGATGTATAGAAATCTTTGCGGTAGATACAGGTCCGGCTTTCTCTTTTGACGCTGGATGATCTTGTTCCGAGGAGGGTCTAATTCTCTGCGATATTTGAATTTTATCGCCCGTATCTATGCTTTTTACTGGGCTTTTCGTTGCGGAAGTGCCTGGCAGAGCCGTCTCAGAGCGTGTAGTAGCCTTGGTGATGTCTATGGAATAATTGTCAAATTTTGATAGAAGCGAACGCGCTTCTTTCTTTCTTTGGGCGTTTGTCTCATTGATCTGTTCTTGCACTCTAACATCAGTCATATGCTGCCCCTTTTTGCCTAAAGCCTGCGCTCATAATTGTCTCAGTCTGACCACTTCGAGATAGATTGATGAGAATACCACAAGAAATTGCGCTCATGAGAATTGCCGAGCCACCAGCCGAAAAGAAAGGAAGAGCTAGACCTGTAGTTGGCATTACTCCTGTTACAACAGCGAGATTTAAAAGCACCTGCAAGGATAGAAGGGTTATGATTCCAAAACCTGCAAGCCTTGAAAAGTAATCGGACACAATAAGTCTTCTGCCCGCTCGCACCAGTATGAAGAACCAAAGCCCCATAACCATTAAGACACCAGCAAATCCAGCTTCTTCTACAAAAGCTGCAAATATAAAATCAGATTGAACTTCTGGAATAGAGCTGAATTTTAGAGTGCCAAGCCCTACTCCTTTCCCCCAGATACCACCGGCACGAATGGCCCTGAGTGCGCTATACATCTGATAATTCACTGTTTGGGTATGCTGGTCCGGCATGAGAAAACCAACTAAGCGCTGCACTCTATACTGTGAGGAAAAAATCATAAGCGCACCATAGAGAATCAAGAACAATGCCAGATTAGTCATGAATATGAATGGAGTACCTGCGAGATACAGCATCGCAAATGCAACAGCAAGTACTAGAATTGAAGTCGAAAAATCCTGCTGTAGAAAAATCAGAACCGCAGATACGATAACAAGGATAATTGCAGGGAAAGTTATCAGGCCTGATTCGACGAGTCGCTCTTTTCGTTTTTCGAGAAAAGATGCGAGATATAGCACCATTACAGGTTTCCAGATTTCTGAAGGCTGAAGACTAAACGAACCGATTCTGATCCAACGGCGCGCCTTATTGATTGTCATTCCTAGAGGACTAAATAGCGGCAAAGAGAGACCAATTACGCATAAGACGACTGCAATAGGTAAAACCGCTCGCAATAGCTTTATTGGAATTGCCGCGGCTATGGCCATGCAAATAAGAGATACCACATAAAGAATCGCTTGTTTGGCAATTATCGAGTTAGGCCCACCATTACGTATAGCAAAACCAATGGAGCCAGACCATAATGTCATTATTCCTATCAACGAGACAATGATTATTGCACTGACCATTTGCCAATCTATTCGATGCGAATCCAAAAGCGAGCCCTTTATATTACTCTCTTCTTTCATCAACCAACCTCATTGAATCTTCAAAGTCGACAATGCAATCAAGGCAAAAATGCCCCCCACTATCCAAAACCTCACCACAACTTTTGTTTCCTTTAAGCCCTTTAGCTCGAAGTGATGGTGGAGAGGCGCCATTAGAAAAAGCCTTTTCCCTTTAGTCAGCTTGAAGTAAATCACTTGCAGCATTACTGAGCCAATTTCAATTACGAAAACACCCCCAATGACCAAAAGAAGGATCTCTTTTTTTACCATGAGCGATAGCACTGCAAGGACTCCACCAAGGGATAGAGAACCGACATCCCCCATAAATATCTCGGCTGGATGAGCATTGAACCAGAGGAATCCCACACAGGCACCCAACAAAGCAAAATTGAAAACTGTGAGCTCGCTTGCCTGCTTTATGTATGGAAGCCCTAGATACTGCGACCAATCTGCTCGGCTTGTTACATAAGTAAGGACAGAAAAAGCTAGAACTGCAAAGATAACAAGACCTACTGCGAGGCCATCAAGCCCATCGGTTATATTGACCGCATTCGACCAAGTTGCAACATAAATAATTGCTATAGGCAACCAATAGACTCCGAGATCTACGACATGGACTTTGAAAAATGGAACATAGAGCTTTGTGATAGAGGAACCAGTCGTGCGGTAAATCGCATAGACGACTATGGTCGAGACAATAAATTGTAGGATTAGCTTTTGTGCAGCAGAGAGCCCGTCCGAACTATGTTTCTTTATTTTAAGGAAGTCATCCGCAGCTCCTATGAGGCCAAAACCTATAAGCGCCGAAAGTGCAATCCAACAATATTTGCTTGTTATATCAATCCATAACACAACAGATATTAAGACTGACAATATTATCAAAAGACCGCCCATAGTGGGTGTTCCTGTTTTCGTCAAGTGACTCTGAGGGCCATCCAATCGCACAGACTGACCAAACTTGAGCACCCTTAATCGATCGATAAGCCATGGACCCAAGACATAGCTAATCAGAAGAGACGTAACTGCAGCGTAAGCCGATCTAAAAGTCAAATATCTAAAAATATTGAAGGGAGTAAAATACTTTACTAAAGGAAGAAGAAACTCACGGAGCATAATGTCCTCCCTTACTCGAATCAGACAAGTTTATGAGTCCTTTTTCTTCAAATACACGCGAGAGCCTTTCAAGGGCCATACCTCGTGATCCCTTTATAAGAACAAGATCACCTTCTTTAATGTAATTGGAAACTGCATCGATCAGATTTTCCATTTCTGTCGTATACATCAACATGCCTTTAAAATCAGCTTCTTTTAGCACAGCTTCGGCCGCTTTCATTTCTTCTCCAAAAAGAAAAACAGCTTCTGGATTCATTCCCGCCACCATAAAACCAACATCGCGATGTGCTTTATCGCTTTCTTTTCCAAGCTCCAACATAGAGCCAAGAATCAAGACTTTGCGATTCGTGGATGAGACTCCAGACAAGAAGTCGATTGCGGCGGCCATGCTATCGGGATTTGCATTGTAATAATCCTGAAATACAGTGATTTTGCCTTTACAAAGTTGTGAGCGGCCAAAGAGAGGCTGAACTTTCGAAAGCCCTTGAACCGCAAGAATAGGATCAAGGTCGAGAAGTATCGCCATTGATAAGGAAGCACATGCATTCAGAAGATTGTGTTTGCCAGGAAGGGCAAAATCTAAGGTTAGGCCTTTCCATTCGATTCTCCAGCCATCTAAGCCTTTGTTTTCGATTCGCCCAAGACCCTCGGTGCTGCGAAGCCCAAAATAATGTACTGTGCCTTTCACTTTTGAAGAGAGATAGACCTTGTAATCATCATCTTCCCATAGCAAAGCCTTCTGTTGTCCATTGAAATATGAAAATATCTTGCTTTTTTCTCTCGCAATTTCATCTCTCGAGCCAAATATACCTACATGCGCTGACCCTATATTGGTTATGACAGCTATATCAGGTTCGTACATTTTAGCGAGCTCATCCATCTCACCCTTGCGATTTATGCCCATCTCAAAGATTCCTATCTTGTGCTGAGGCTTAATACCAAAAATGGCCAGAGCAAGCCCAATATCGGAATTCAGATTCCCAGGGCTCACCGCGATACTTTCTTCTGGGAAACAAGCCGAAAGCATGGAAGCAATGCATTCCTTGGTAGTCGTCTTCCCACTAGATCCAGTCACTCCTATTCTGAATAGATTATGCCTTCTTCGATATTCGCGAGCTGCATACTGAAGGCCTGAAAGAGGAGAATCAGCAAGAATAAGACAGATTTCCGCAACTAGACCGCTATTTCGAATAGAAGCAATAGCTATATCTTTTTCTTCTTGCTCGGCAAGGATTGCCCTTGCTCCATTTTGAATTGCCTCGAGAATATGGTGATGGCCGTCTGTTCTCTCACCCTTGAGAGCTACAAACATGCTATTTGGCTCTGCTAGCCTAGAATCAGTGACAACGGAGTATATCGGCGTATCGAGCTTGCCTTTACAAGTAGCTCCAATGATACCTGCAAGTTCGCCAGCGTAGAACAAGACCTGTTGATCGGAAGCAAGGCTATTGTTTTCCATTATTGCTCACCTCCGAAGCCTTCTTTTCATGTGTCTCAGTTACAATAATACGTTGTTCTGGAGCTGCAACTTTCATCCCTTTTTGAATCGCTGCTCTTTCGATATGCTCTAGGTTAGCGAGCTTTGCAATATTTGCATCTAATTCTCTGCCAACTTTTAGGAGATCCATCTCAGAGCGCTCTAATTCTCTTACTTCAGTTCTCAGAGCAGCGTAGCGCGTTGTTTGGTACACTAGTCCTATGAATAAGAGGCAGATAATTATGCTAAAAATCCAGAAACGCCGTGCATTCATATCTGTGCCTCTCGATCATTTGCTCGAATGGCTCTGAATTTAGCAGATCGTGAGGAGGGATTATTGCGGAGCTCTTCTTCCGTAGGAGTTATTGGCTTTTTCCATTCGAGCGAAAATTGGCTATTCTTTGCTTTTTCAGCGAAGATATGCTTGATAATGCGATCTTCAAGCGAATGAAAAGTTATCACTGCGCAGACGGCACCAGGGCCGAGCAATTCCAGGGCATCTATACAAGCTCTCTCGAGGCGATTAAGCTCATCGTTGACCAAGATACGAAGCGCTTGAAATGTGCGAGTTGCAGGATGAATGCGACCATTGCGATATTTGACATGTACTGCATCATATATAATCGAAGCCAGCTGAGATGATGTATAGATATATTCTTTTTTTCTTGTCTCTACGATTGCATGCGCAATTTGTCTTGAAAATCGTTCCTCACCATATTTAAAAATTTCATTTGCCAGTTTTGTTTCTGGAAGCTGGTTGACAAGCTCTTCGGCAGTATACTGCGCAGATGGAGAAAAACGCATATCCAGGGGCTCATCTGCATAGAAAGAAAAACCTTTCCCTGAACTCTTGAGTTGATACATCGAAAGACCAAGATCGAAAAAAATGAGAGAAGGCCTTAACTCGCCTTTTTCATTGCAAAGACACGAAGAAACGTTGCCAGGAAATCTATAACTTGCTCTCTTATTGCGAATTTCAGATAGCACCTCATCGTAGTAACCGTTAATGATCGAAAGCCTATCTGCAAATGGCTTAAGACGCTCAGATGCGCGATTGCAGGCATCTGGATCTGCATCGATGCCAATGCAGCGAAGCTCCTCATATTCTTTCAAAAGCGCTTCAGCATGGCCACCCGCCCCAATTGTGCAATCTATATAGAGTGTCATCGGCCTTATCGTAGAGGCAAGCTTGCATAGCTGTTCCAGCATTACTGGTATATGCAGGGAATAATCCGTGCTGTTCCCTTTATCGGAATAGGATTTTTGCGTTTGCATAATCCGCTTGCCTTGCATAGACAATCCCTCAAGAAAGCGTAAGCCCGCCAAGCTCTTCGGCAGCCATCAAGAATTCCGATTGTTTTTCTTCCATATAAGCTTGATATCTTTGGCTGTCCCATATTTCGATATAGCGAGAAATCGCAAGGATAACGCACTCTTTCGATAGTCCTGCCCATTCTCTCAGGCTCTGAGGAATAAAGATTCTACCCAGTTTATCCACTTCCACTTCTTGGGCTGGAGCAATTATTCTTCTCTGTATTAGGCGAGATCGTGCTTGAAAGAGGCTTGTACTGGCAAGAATTCGCTGAGAAAGAACTTCCCATTCTTCAGGTATAAAAAGCCATAAGCATGGATCTATCCCTCTTGTGATTACTAGAGTCGACGATAGATTAGCACGCAAACGGGCTGGAAGAGAAAGACGGCCTTTCTCATCCAGCGTATTCTTGAATTCTCCAGTCAAGGATTTCATTTCCACCATTTCCTACTATTTACCACAATTTACCACTCATTTATCATTTTAAGCGCTAATCTGCATGTGTCAACAAAACTTTAGAAAAAGAATCGACAGAAAACAAAAATCGCATCCTTTTTCGCTATACATATGTATAGCATCATGAGATTCAAGAGAATATTATTTATGGTAAGGAGTTAGAGTCTTTTGAAATAGAAAGCTTGCATTTGATCTGTATATAGATTCTCAGTCAAGCAAAGTATCGACCAGAGATGCAATCTTACTAGAATCAATGCCATCTATGGGGCGAATATAGATTCTAATTGTCCTCAGCGCTCCAGCTACCTTTTCGACTATTTTTGGACAAAATAGAGTCGAACGCTGATCGAAAGATTCGAAAGAATTGTCCACTTGAACCATCAGATCAGTTTCTAGCTTGATTCGCTCAGGAATATCGATAACTACATCGTTTTCTGCTATCTCTGCCGCTTGGGCAAGCGCACTCTCTGCTTCTGTGCGCTTTACGATATCCAATAGATCGCTGTGTAGAGGATTGGATTCATCGAATACATGCTCAGCCGCAAGCTTGTATACACGTTTCTCTTCAGCTTCTCTTGCAAGCCTAAAAGGAGGAAATCTAGAGCTATTCATAAGGTGATTGAAACTGGTATCATCGATACCATACAGTTGCGAAGGCATAAGTGCATTAGAAGTCAATCCTAGGTATACTGCCTTTCTTACCATGGCTGTTGCAGCCCTTACAACAGGATGCCAGTAAACAGCGCGATACATTTGATACTTTGCAAAGATAAGAGCCTCGATGCTCATTTCGCCTTTCAAATCTATGGCAAGCCTATCGTCGTGCACTATGAGTCGTCTCATTATATAGTCAGCATCTTGTATGCCATATGGAACACCACAATAGAATGCATCCCGCGTCAAATAATCGATCTTATCGGGGTCGAGTACACCTGATAAAAAAGAGCGAAAAAGAAGCGTCTCTCTGCTTTGATCCTCTGTTCTATCGGGATCTATGATAGATGCAGTCTGTTCAGGATCAGCGCCACACTCCACAACATAATCTCGTAGAAGACTAGAAATGATCATTTCTCCAGCAAGCGCTTCATGCCGCTCAAGGGGAAGTTCTTTTAAAGAATGAGCATATGGATAATGGCCAATATCATGGCAAAGGGCTGCAACTAAAAAAGAGCGAAGCCCTGTCTTGCTGACAAAGTCTATCTCTCCCTTTTCCACTAAAGCTAGCGCCATACGTCGGGCTATATGATAGACCCCAAGGCTATGGGCTTTCCTCGTATGTGTTGCGCCAGGATACACTAGCGCCACAGGACCCAGTTGTCGAATTCGATCTAGCACCATAAAGGCTTTGGATTGAAAGAGCGCATGGAGCGAAGAATCCATGTGCACATCTCCCCATACAGGATCCCTTACTACAACATCGAAGCCATGCAAAAGTGCATTCAAGAGCGAAATTTCAGACATGCCTGAACCAGCCTTTTTAAAAGGGTATATATGTCTATCATTCCTCGATTAAATTCTACCAGCCACCTCTCGGATCATGCAACTCAGCTAACTGGTTTGAAGAAAATAGTCTGAGTGCTGACTCCCCATAAGGCTACCAAGATGCTGACAATTATGCCTGCTAGAATGACACCTCCAGCAATAGCAAAAAAGGCTTTTTTATGCGAAAGGCCAAGTACCCAAGCACCTAGAGTCCCTGTCCATGCACCCGTGGCTGGCAGAGGTATAGCCACAAAGAGCAAAAGACCCCAATAACCATATTTTTCCACTTTTGTATGCACTTTTGTCCGCGCTCTATCCACAAAACTGTCAAAGAATCGCCTATATTGCGGAATCTTGTATAAAAGCCTATGGAGACTCTCCAAGAATAAAAAAGCTATAGCAGGCACGCAGATATTCGCCGCAATCGATATAGAAGCAGCAATAGGAATGGAAAACCCTTTGTAAACAGCGTATGGAATTGCTCCCCTCAGTTCCGATACAGGAAGAATAGAAAGAACAATCGTCTTAATGAGGTCTGCATTCATCAGGGGCACTATAACGAGCTCGCCTAAGCCTGTCTAGAGAAAGATTCAGCCCTATAGAAACTGGCATTATCTTACAATATTAAGAGACACAGAACATTGCTGTGAATAGACAGGCCTTAGCGTCGCAATCCGATTTCTTTGAGAGCACGGAAAAAATCTTCAGGATATGGCTCTATCCAAATAAGTCCTGGTAAAGCACGGAAAAACGTCATTTGACGTTTTGCATATTGTCTTGTGTGCAATTCTATGGCATTTGCTATTCTTTCAATTGGCTCCCCTTCAAGTTCGAAGAATTCCCGATATCCAATGGCTCGAAGACCTGGATCGTTGGAATTATATCCAAGATTCTTAAGCTTCTCATTTTCAGATGCAAGACCTTCCATCATCATAGCTTCAACTCGTTCATGGATTCGTGTATGCAATTCCTCCCGGCTCCGCGTCATCCCAATCAGAAGAAAATGTCTGTCTGAACGAATAGTCTTTAGAGGAGCGAATAGACTTGGTGGCTTTCCTGAGGCTCTGAGAATCTCGACAGCTCTCGTAAGTCTATAGATATCTCGCTCATGGATTCGAGCAGCAGTTTTGGGATCGGTCTTTGCAAGTTCTTCTCTCAAGGCCTGAGCCCCAAATATTTCTAAATCTTTGGCGACTTGCGCACGAATTGCTCGAGAACTCGGCGGAGAAGAAGGCAAGCCACAGATAAAATTCATGAGATAATAGCCAGTTCCACCACTCACGATAGGCAGAATCCCTTGAGCTTTAAGCAGAGAGCACAATGTGTCGGCTCGCTCGACAAACTCGCCTGCTGTATACTGCTCGTTAGGATTTTTTATGTCTATAAGATGATGAGGAAGTCTCTTTAGCAAATCCTGTGACGGCTTAGCTGTTCCAATATTCATAAATCGATAAGCCTGCATAGAATCTGCAGAGATTACTTGAGCAGAATAAAGATCGGCGTGCCACAGGCTTCGAAGTCGCGGAATCCATGAATCTGCGCCTTCACCAAAAATAGTGTCTAAAAGATGGGTTTTCCCAGATGCAGTTGGACCAACAAGTATTATGGCATCAACTGGTAATGAGTTTGTAGCCAACGGTCTTTTCGAGGATTTCCTGAGTCGACATAGAAACGACCTTGCCGTTATTTTTCTCTACTTCTGGTGTCCGCAATACGGCAAGCTGATATGCTCGAACAGCAATTGCTGCAGCCAATTCGTATGCATTTCCTGAGAAATTTATAAGAGACTCAAGCGGCATTATCATCAAAAACTCTCCTCTGTCTAGGACTTGATTTCAAATAATTAAAACAGAATATATCAAAATATAAGAATATAGCCAATAATCGGTAATCAAAGCCCAAGTTCTCCGAGCTTCTTATCTAGCTTTTCAAAAATTTGGTCTTCATCGAAGTCTTCACTCAACAGTTGGCCTTCAGGTTGGCTGGCCTTATCCTTACCTGCTTTACCCTTGAATGACATTGGACGGCTTTCTGTTTTTCTTAGATCATCCAAAAGGAAAAGACCCGCCAAAATCGCAACACGCAGAGGGTCAGCTACACTCATCCTGGCAGAGATTCTTGCATACCTCTGTTTCAAATCCTCTACCAGGCTCTCGATATATTCGGGACTATCATCGGTCTTGATTGTAAAAGATTGACCAAGTATTTCGATATGCATGGGATGGCTAGAAGATATCGAGCTCATCTTGGCCTCCTCGAAAGGGGGCATTCTGGGACTCAGAATCCGGCTGGGAATCGTCCGCCGGCTCCTCTAAATCTCCCCCTCCTTGACTCGATTCAGACATTTCCTGTGCTTTGCTCTCAAGATATGGCTCGGATGCTTCCAAACCGCCTCTTTCCTCCGAAGCTACTTCTTTATCCGAAGCTTCTTTCCTTGATAACCCTTCAGATGTAGAAAAAATCTTTTCCGCTTGAGCAAGAGATCTGTCTCCCTGTGGGTTTGATCCTATCGACATCTCGAGCACCATGTCTTCGAAGGAATCAAGCTTTGAGAGTGCTTGAATCAGCCCCTGCTCGATCTTATCTTGCTCAGACTTCAGTTCTTCTGCTTTAGCTTCCATCTCGGCAATTCGTCGCTCTGCAGAAAGTGCCCGATCACGATATCGTGCGATTTCTTCTTCAGCCCCCTGAGCTTTGCGCTCCATAGTGGCAGCACGCTCCTCGGCTTCGGCAGCCTTTAGTTCGGCTTGGGCTAACTTTTCTTCGGCTTCTTTGACATGAGTGCTAAGGCTCTCAAGCTTCTCGGATATCTCCGTGACCAATCGTATTTGAGCCGCATTCTGACGTTCGAGTTCAGCATTCTGATTCCTGAGCAGCTCCTCTGCACGAGTTATGTCTGCAAGCTGACTCTCCAAGTCCGCGTTTTCTTGTCTCAGTTTTGTAATAAGGACAACCGCTTTTTCAACCCGCGCTTCTAGCGCACGAACCTGCTCAAGATTCAACATATACTTTACCCCTGAAGGGCTGCTTTAGCCTTCTCCACAATTGTATCGAAAGTTTCCGGGTCACGCGCAGCCATATCAGCAAGCATCTTTCGATTTATTTTTACATCAGCTTTCGAAAGCCCTTCCATAAAACGACTATAACTGATATCCCTCATGCGACAAGCTGCGTTTATGCGAGCGATCCAGAGTCTTCTGAAATCTGCTTTTTTATTGCGCCTGTCGTTGTAAGAATCTTGGAGCGCTTTGGCGACCGCATCCTTTGCTGCCTTATGATTGGAATGTCGCCGACCCCAGTAACCTTTTGCAATCTTCAGTGTTTTTTTGCGATGATCTTTTCGTTTTGTTCCATCTATTGCTCTCGGCATAGCCTTTCATCCTCCAATTCTGTCAGCCGTAAGGGAGAAGCTTTTTCTTGATCTGATATACGGGACCTGCGTCAAGGAATCCTGGCTTCCTCAAGTTTCTCTTACGCTTTGTAGTCTTCTTGGTGAGAATGTGGCGCAAGTTCATTTTCTTGTATTTTACTTTGCCGCTAGCTGTGAGTTTATAACGTTTTGCTGCGGCTTTTTTGGTCTTCATCTTGGGCATTATGTACCATCCTTCTAAATCAATGTTCTATTCCCGGGACGACAGTAATAGTATCGCCTTCCGGCTGCTTTTTTGCGGCGCCTGTCTTTGGTTGAAGCACCATCGACATAAATCGACCTTCCATAACGGGAGGTCGTTCGAGTACATAGGAGCCTTCCAGTTTAGCAAGAATTCTTTGAAGGATTTCCTCACCTATTTCCGTATGCGCCAGCTCTCGTCCACGGAAGCGAATGGTCACTTTGACCTTATTGCCATCCTCTAGGAATTCTCGCACATGATTCGCCTTAAAGTCGAGATCATGCTCAGCAATCTTGGGCTGCATTCGAATTTCCTTGAGTTCCGTGACCTTTGCTCGCTTTTTTGCATCTTTTACCTTTTTTTCTTGCTCAAACTTGTACTTGCCATAGTTGAGCAATCTACATACAGGCGGAACAGATTGCGGCGCAACTTCCACGAGGTCGAGTCCGGCCTCATGTGCGATCCGCAATGCCTCAAGAGTAGGTACTATTCCTCTCTGCTCGCCATTTTCATCGATTAGACGCACTTCGCGCACACGGATCTGCTCGTTGATCCGCAAATCTTTCTCTGCCAACTGGCCTCCTCTGCCGCAGGCTCGCTTCTCTTAACGGGGGCAGAAAAGCGGCCTCTTTTCTCTGCCTTTTCGACAGCTCAAAGGCGCGGCGTATATTATCATACTCACCCCTGTAGGTAAAGGCCTACAGAGATGTTCACTAAAAAATAATCTACTCTAAATACTAATCGCGATACTAAGCGCGGTTTGCGGAACCCAGCACTTCAATGTTCTTGTGCATGTAAAGCTTCTTTAGCTCATCTCGTGCAGGCCCCAGGTATTTGCGCGGATCGAACTCTTCAGGATGCTCGAAAAGAACTTTTCGCACAATAGCGGTCATGGCAAGCCTTCCATCGGAATCGATGTTGATCTTGCATACCGCACTGCGAGCTGCTTTTCTAAGCTGATCTTCTGGAATGCCCACAGAGTCTGGAAGCTTCCCACCGTACTGCTCGATCATGCGCACATACTCTACTGGAACCGAGGAAGAACCATGAAGAACAATTGGGAATCCAGGAATTCGCTTTTCCACTTCTTCGAGGATATCGAAACGAAGCGGAGGAGGAATCAGCACTCCATCAGGAGTACGAGTGCATTGCTCTGGTTTGAACTTTGCACGACCATGACTTGTACCAATCGAAATAGCGAGACTATCGACTCCCGTCTTCTTGACGAAGTCTTCGACTTCTTCTGGCCTTGTGTAATGGCTCCTTTCCGCCGATACTTCATCTTCGATACCTGCAAGCACCCCAAGCTCTCCTTCCACACTGACATAGTCTTTCTGAGCATGGGCAAATTCAACCACTCTTTTTGTAAGAGCCACATTTTCATCGTAAGGCAGATGAGAACCATCTATCATTACGGAAGAAAAGCCGTTTTCTATGCAGTCCTTGCATAACTCGAAACTATCACCATGATCCAAGTGCAGTACGATCGGAATAGGATAGCCTAGCTCTTTTGCATATTCGACAGCGCCTTTTGCCATCGATCGCAGTAGGGTAGCGTTTGCATACTTGCGTGCACCAGAGGATACCTGAAGTATGACAGGGCTTCTCGTCTCAACACAAGCCTGAATAATAGCCTGCATCTGCTCCATGTTGTTAAAATTATAGGCTGGGATAGCGTATCCACCCTCCATAGCCTTGCGGAAAAGCTCAACACTGTTTACAAGGCCAAGCTCTTTATAACTGATCATATAATCCTCCGACAATGTACAAATTCTCTTTGCAGCAGGTTATTGTCGTTATATAGAGAATTATGCGATTATGCAACAGGTTTATCAAATGTGGTACACAATTGAGTATTGCTTAGCTTCTTTCTGCCGGAGACTTCCTCGCACATTGATGTATATTTCTATTATACTGATAAGCCTCTTATTCTCAAGCTGCAAGCATCCAGCGGCACAAGCAGTTTTTGATGAAGCTTTTATGCTTCTCTATCCGGATCTCTCTCAAGCTGTTGCAAGAGAATTCCCGCTAGAGAATGTGGCAAACCCTAAAGTCGCTCAACAGCTTTTGGAAAAGAAAATAGAAAAGAAGACGACAGACAATCAATCTTTGAATATCTTTATAACGAGTCCATCTGTAGCTATAGCATTTCAAGAATTTGCCTCCAAAGATCGCTTTACGGTAATTAACCTTCTGACTCCAGCAAATGGCTTTTGTTCTGTTGAATGGGATAACGCTTGGGCATACCAACAGCTCGGACTCTTAACGGGCTATCGCATTGCTGCTCTCAGAAAGGAGACGGCGAAAGATGCCTCCGCAGCACTGCTCTTTGCTCGCGGTATAGGAAGGAGCGATAAGGAACTAGAGGTATTCAATCAAGCCTTTAGAGAAGGCTATCTACGAGCTACTGTCGACAATAAGCAAAAGCAATCTTTAGATCAAGTCGGAATGATTCCCGAAAACGCCCTTGAAATCTTCGATGTAGACAATATGAATCTTCCTGGAGATAGGCTCGAGCAGACTCTCTCTGTACTGAGACAAATAGAAGAAAAAAAACTCACAATCTTGATTTTTGCCTGTACAAGCAGGCTCGCGCTGGAAAGAGCACGCGAGATTCAAGGAATAGATATCATGGCCGACCTAAGAGGCCTTGGAAAAGATATTTCACATAAAAGACTATTTGCAGCGCTTGGAGAAAATAGCTCAAACCTCATAAGAGTGCTCCGAAATACTGTAAAAGAAGTACAAAATGGAAACACCGAACCTCATTCAGAATATATAAGACCCGATCTCATATTATCGAAAGAGGCTCGGCGCATACAGCAAAAGCTAAAACCCTAGATACTTTAAGCTAAAGTATTTTATTCTGAAGAGTGCTTGGTGCCGATGGCAAGCTCGCTGCCAGATAGACTGACATGAATGGTGTCGCCTTCCATGATTTCGCCAGCAAGAATCTTCTTGGCAATGGGATTCTCAAGTAGGTTTTGGATTGCCCTTTTAAGAGGGCGCGCTCCAAATTGTTCGTCATATCCTTCCTTTGCGATATAGTCGATGGCTTTGTCTTCCACTTCAAGCTTGATATTCCTCTGCGTAAGCCGCTCTCCGAGTTCACTGAGCCTTAACTGAGCAATCTTGCGGATCATGGATTCATTGAGCCGATCGAACACGACAATCTCATCGATGCGGTTTAGGAATTCCGGCTTGAAGTATGTCTTAAGAAGTCCATCGATCCGATCTCGAATTTCGTCCATGCTTTTCATGGTGAGAATGAACTCCGAGCCTATGTTGCTCGTCATGATGATGATGACATTGCGAAAATCTACGACTCTTCCTTGACCATCTGTAAGGCGTCCATCATCTAGAAGCTGTAGAAGAACATTGAATACTTCAGGATGGGCTTTTTCGATTTCGTCGAATAATACGACAGAATAAGGGCGTCTTCTAACCGCCTCGGTGAGTTGACCACCTTCCTCGTAGCCAACGTATCCAGGAGGAGCGCCGATAAGCCTAGATACCGAGTGCTTCTCCATATATTCGCTCATATCGATCCGAGTAAGAGCCCGCTCATCATTGAAAAGGAATTCGGCCAGCGCTTTTGCAAGCTCTGTCTTGCCAACTCCGGTTGGTCCAACAAAGAGAAAAGAACCTAGAGGTCGGCGCGGATCCGAAAGCCCTGCCCTATTGCGGCGTATTGCATCCGCTACGGCTTGCAGCGCTCTTTCTTGACCGATTACTCTCTTGCCTAACTGGCTCTCCAGCTCGACATATTTTTGTATTTCGCTCGAAAGCATCTTGGAAACAGGAATACCTGTCCAAAGAGATACGACCTTGGCTATGTCCTCGTCGGAGACTTCTTCGCGCAGAAGTCTTGGTTTGCCTTCTTCTTCTTGGACTTTCTTGGATAATTCCTCAAGCTTTTGCTGAGCCTCGACGAGCTTGCCATATTTGATCTCAGATGCCTTGGCGAGTTGACCTTCACGCACAAGTTGATCAACTTGAATTTTGTATTCTTCGATCTGCTGCTTAAGTTGACGAATTTCCTCGATCAACCGCTTCTCTTGCTGCCAGCGAGCAGTCATTTCATCGCGTGTTTCGGAGAGCTCGGCTATCTCTTTTTCGAGTTTGTTTCGTCTTTCTATGGAAGCAGGATCCGTCTCCTTTTTGAGAGCATCTGCCTCCATCCTAAGCTGAATCAATCTGCGCTGAATCTGATCGAGCTCGGTCGGCTGGCTCTCTATCTCCATCTTGAGCCTCGAGGCTGCTTCGTCGACAAGATCTATGGCCTTATCGGGCAGAAATCGAGAGGTAATATAGCGATCCGATAGAACTGCTGCCGCAATAAGAGCATCGTCACGAATTCGAACGCCATGGTGGACCTCATAGCGCTCCTTAAGGCCACGCAAAATGGCAATTGTATCCTCTACGCTGGGAGGGGCACAATAAATAGGCTGAAACCTGCGCTCTAGCGCCGCATCTTTTTCGATATGCTTGCGATACTCATCTAAAGTAGTCGCGCCTATTGCGCGGAGTTCTCCGCGCGCAAGTGCTGGCTTTAATAGGTTCGATGCATCCATGGCTCCTTCCGCCGCTCCGGCTCCGACCAAAGTATGCAGTTCATCGATAAATAGTATGATCTTGCCTTCAGATTTGGTTATCTCGGTTATGACGGCCTTGAGCCTCTCCTCGAATTCACCACGAAATTTGCTTCCAGCCACTATGGCTCCCAAATCGAGTGCAAGGACCTTTTTATCCTTTAGACTGTCTGGAACATCGCCCGATATGATGCGTTGCGCTAAGCCTTCGACAATAGCTGTTTTTCCTACGCCTGGCTCTCCAATAAGCACGGGATTATTCTTTGTTCTTCTCGAAAGTACCTGCATTACTCTGCGGATCTCTTCATCTCGACCTATTACAGGATCGAGCTTGCCTGCACGAGCAAGGGTGGTTAGATCTCGGGTATATTTTTCCAAAACCTGGTACTTTTCTTCTGCATTTTCGTCAGAAGCAGTCTGCGAACCTCTTATTGACTTCAGAACTGCGAGCACTCCTTCGTGAGTAACTCCTATCGATCTAAGTAAAGATGCAGCCTTGGACTCGACGATCAAAAGTGCTAAGAAAAGGTGCTCGCTCGCAACGAATTCGTCCTTCATCGATTCGGATTCGGACTCGGCTTTGGCTATGACCTTCTGCATTGCTGGAGAAAAATAGACCTGAGTGGCTTCGCCATAGGCCTTTGGTAGGGTTTTTAGTAAATCGGAGAGCCTTTGTTCCAGCTTGGCCCGATCTACTCCCAACCTCTCCAAAATAGAAGAGACTACTCCGCCCTCCTGATCCAACAGAGCCAAAAGAAGATGTTCAGGTTCTATAGAGCTGTGATCATTCTTCTGAGCTATGGAAGCCGCATCGCGGAGCGCTTCCTGAGCTTTTAGAGTAAATTGTTCATAATTCATAGTATTTTTCCTTTGTGGTTGAAAAGAGATTTTTCATTATTAAGTATACAAATTCAGACACACATTAGGCAAATGAAATTATGAAAATTGCTAGGCGGCGCCTAGCGACCATCTAAGTATCGTCAAGTGGCTATGAATTAAATAAACGTCGATTATTCTTCCTCGAATTCTGGGACTCTTGCCTTTAGCGAGCGGATAAAATCATCTCCGCTCACACCCTTCTTGAGCGCGATAAAAACAACATTATCTCTGCCGGATATCGTGCCAATCACTTCATCGAAACCCATATTGTCTATTGCAAGCGCAACCGAATCCGAATGCCCTGAAAAGGTCCGCACAACAACTAGGCTCTGATTCCAATCGATCGAAACATAACCTCTCAAAAAATCCTGGATATAATGGCGCTCTGATTCGCGGCGTTCTTCTTCTGAAGGGATGGAATAGTAATAACCGGAATGCCCGTCCGAGAGCTTTCCTACCTTTAAATACTTCAAGTCTCGGGAAAGTGTTGCCTGTGTCACCGAATAGCCATGATCTTCCAAAAGCTGAAGCAGCTTTTCCTGCGAATCGACTCTATTCTCTTTGATGATGGCTTTTATTACCTTTAATCTCTCTGCTCGTTCTTTCATAATCTCTCCGATAATTCTACTATTGCCACCTTATAATTCATTATTGCATAAGTAGGCAAAAAAGGCAAGAAAAAGCAAGAAATGACCGCGATGAAGACTATTGGGCTCGAAGAAATGCTGCTTAACTACCTTTGCCCAAAACTGTCGTGCACCCCAAGAAATGAAGCTTGGTCAACTTTGCACAGATCTATCTTGCACCCCTATATTCTATTCACTTAGCCTAATTGCTCATTATTTCCTAAAAAACTATATTGATCAGAGATGCAGAATTCTACTCAGACAATTGGCTTGCCATATCGCGCGACAGCTTTCTGGCTTAGTCTCGCTCATGAGTCAGTGGAGGGCTGCAAGAGAAATGAACAGGGGGTACCCCTCGACCCCATTCTTGCTCAGGCTATTCCATCCGCCGCGGAATCGCGCGTTTCTCCTTGGGATAGATGCGATCCGCTTGGAGAAGAAAATCATTCGATCTCCGACCGTGTTATAAGGCATTACAGATCTCGCGTGCTAGTACGGGCAACTGGTCAATGCTTTCTCTTCTGTCGACATTGCTATAGGTGCTCTCTTCTGCCATCGGAATTCGAATTTATCGATGAAGCTAATATCGACAAGCTGATATTTCTTCTTAAGTCACATTCGGAGATCCGTGAAGTCTTGATTTCAGGTGGAGATCCTCTAACAGCACCAGATGAGAAGCTAAAGGGCTTGCTATATGCTATCCGCTCGGTAAAAAGGCCAATACTTATTAGGCTATGCACAAGAGCGCCTGTAGTCCTGCCTCAGAGAATAAGCGATGGTCTCATTTCACTCTTACTAGAAATGTACCCTCTTCAAATTGTGCTCCATATCAATCACCCGCGAGAATTGAGCAGCGAATTTTTCGAAAAATCAGAGGCTCTTCTCAAAGCTGGTATCCCACTCCATAGTCAGACAGTCCTTTTGCGGGGAATCAATAACAGTGCCGAGACTTTGATCGAGCTTTTTTCGACACTTACCCTGCATAGCATCCATCCTTATTATCTCTTTCAAGGAGATTTGGCCATTGGTACGGCGCATTTCCGCGTACCTCTTTCTCAAGGGCTATCCATCTACGAGAATCTAAAGATAGAATTATCGGGTTTGGAACTTCCGCGCTACGCAGTGGATGCACCGGGAGGAGGAGGAAAAGTATATCTTCCCGAAGGTATTGTTGAGCGCAGAGGCTCAGTTTGGGTGCTTCGAACTCCCGACGGAAGCCTTTGCGAATACCCAGAAGAACCTCTATAGAGTGTCATGAAGCTTTGATATGATGCACAAGATACTACTCGATGGGATTTTCAGGATTTTCAATGATGAACAGGATTTGATCATACACTAAAATCAACCCAAAGTCTCTCTATTTCTTGACTAATAAATAAATTATCCTGTTCATCCAGCCCATTCAGTCATCCTGTCTAACAATCCTGCTCATCTCATCCAAATTGTTATTCCCATTCGATAGTCGCAGGCGGTTTCGAGGAGATGTCGTAGACAACTCTGCCAATCTGCGGCACTCGATTCGTGATACATGCGCTTATCTCGAAAAGGTCTTTTGTATCAAAGGCAAAAGGTTGAGCAGTCATGCCATCTTCGCTCTTGACGGCCCGAAGCGCTAGCACATACCTGTAAGCCCTTTCATCTCCCATCACACCCACCGAGCGAACAGGAAGAAGCACACAGAAAGCTTGCCATATCTGATCATAGAAACCTCGCCTTCTGAGTTCTTCGATATAGATACTATCCGCTTCTCGCAGGATTTCACATTTCTCTTTTGTCACCTCGCCTAGAATCCTCACGCCGAGCCCTGGACCAGGAAAAGGATGCCGCTCTACAATTTCTCTAGGCAAGCCCAATGCCCTTCCAAGCGCCCGTACCTCATCTTTATAGAGTCTATCCAAAGGCTCTAGGACTCGGCCTTCTGCTCTCTTCTTTTCGATAAGAGGACTGCGCACATTGTGATGACTCTTTATTACCTGAGCCTTGTTGCCAACCCCTTTGCCCGATTCAATCAAATCGGTATAGAGCGTCCCCTGTGCAAGAAATGCATTGGGGATTCCCAAGCTCTGAACGGCTTCCTCTTGAACCTGTATGAACATATCGCCAATTATTTGCCGCTTTTGTTCAGGGTCTGAAATACCCTTGAGTGCTTCGAGAAATCGAGATTCTGCATCAATGGCTTCCAGATGCAGGGCTCCAAGGCGATTAAGATTCAACATGACCTCTTTATTCTCTGCTTTTCTCATTAGGCCTGTATCTATATATAAGAGGTAGACTTGCTCAGGATTTAAGCATCTCAGCAAAAAGGCTCCTGTAACTGTCGAATCAACACCTCCTGAGATCAAAAGCAAAACCGGTTCAGATTTTACTTTGCTCCTAACAGCCTCTGCTTCCTCATCGAGATAGGCTTCTATTGACCAAGCGGCTCGAGCTCCACAGATACCGAACACGAAATGAGATAGAATATCCATTCCATGCTCGCAATGGCTGACTTCGGGATGAAACTGCAATCCAAACCATGGTTTGAATTTATGAGCAAGAATGGCAGGAACCCCGCTTTCCGATAAACCGATGACTTCCCATCCATCCCCTGGGCGCACAATGCTATCTCCATGGCTCATCCAGCTTATAAATCGCTCTGGAAGCCCTTCCGAGAATAGAGACCAAAGATTCTCTTTTCTAACTATGGGCAAAAAGCTTACAGCCATAGGACCGTATTCGTGTGTTTTGGAGCGCTCTACAATGCCACCCGATTGTAGAGTAAGCCACTGAATACCATAGCAAATAGCAAGTATTGGAAGGCCTGATTCCATAATGCTCGAATGAAGAGATGGGGCTTCTTTTTCCATTGCACTGAAAGGTGAGCCAGAAATGATAAAGCCTACACAATCTTTAGCTGTAGCTGAATCCAGTGCTTTCTCTCCAGGTAAAATCTCTGAATATACACCTAGCTCTCTAATACGGCGGCCGATGAGCTGGGTATACTGGCTGCCAAAATCGAGAATGATTATTTTATCCATGGACTTTCCCGAACGATGGTTTGATTTCGATCCGAACCAACAGAGATTATCGAAATGGGAGTTTCGGTGAATTCCTCTATGAATTCGATGTATTCACGAGCGCTCAAGGGTAATTCCTCGTAGGTCCTGCAATTTCCAATGGGGCGCTTCCATCCTTTGAATGTTCTAAGCACTGGCCGAGCACCCTCCAGGTCTCCTATCGAAGCTGGAAAATCCTCCGTCAGCTTGCCTCCTATATGATATCCTATACATGCCTCGAATTCTTCAAGAGCGTCATACACATCTAGGTGAGTTAGCACTAGCCTATCGATAGAGTTCACGGCACAAGCATAGCGAAGAGCAACAAGATCTAGGTAGCCGCAGCGCCGCGGGCGCCCCGTTGTCGTACCATACTCATTCCCCACCTTCCGAATATATTGGGACACCGAGCCGGGGGAATCGTCCGCGAACTCTGTCGGGAAAGGGCCATTGCCAACCCTTGTGGAATAGGCCTTGAACACTCCCAACACTCTATCGATTGCTCGCGGACCGATTCCCCCTTGAGCAGCAGCGCCCGCGGCGCATGACATGCCTGAAGAAACAAATGGGTAGGTTCCTGTATCGATATCGAGCAAAGCGCCTTGAGCCCCTTCGAAAAGCCGCCAGGTATTGCGGTGAGAACGCAGATAGGCAGCCAAATCTATCTTTAAAGGCAAAAGTCTATCCTTCCATTGAAAGAGCCATTCCCTATCTTCTGAACCCAGATTGACTAGCCTTTCTTCATCGTCTATATCGGCGATTCTGATACCATCTCTGCTTGCCTTAAGCGCGTAGGCAATACCAATACCTCTCCCAGTAGTTCCTATTGGTTTTGCACGCCGAGAATCGGCTTCTTTATCCATATCTCGATATCTAGGCAAAACCAGATGAGCTCTGTCCGAAATAAATACCCTGCCCTTCCAGTCGATGCCCTTATTCTCTAGGTCACCTAGCTCTCTAAAAAGCGCTTCCGGATCTATGACCATACCAGAACCGAGGATGACTGTTTTGTCATGATATAGAATACCTGAGGGCACAAGATGAAGGGCAAATCGCTCTCCACCTAGAACAATAGTATGACCAGCATTGGCGCCTCCAGAAAAGCGCACAACTATCTGGGCATCTGCGGCCAAGAAATCTACAATCTTGCCTTTTCCTTCGTCCCCCCACTGAGCTCCTATTATGACAATATTCACTATAGACTCCTAATTGCTATTTCTTAGGTGCAAATACGTGGTAATTCATGTATGGAAATATATTGTTACGCTTTTCCAGACTTGTGAGCCATTCTGTCTCTACAGTATGGGCAGAGAGCATTTCATATATGTGGTTAAAATTGTAAATCGATTCACGAATTTGCCTGGCAGCGAAATCCGCCGATTTGCCACTCCTCAATAAAAGAGCCCAGTCCGAAGACATCGCCAGTAGAACCTCACGAGCTGCCTGATTGAGAATACGTTCTCTCAATCCACTCTCATTAGGAAAGCGAATAGTCAACTCTCTCATGCGCTCAGCAGCTTTTCTAGTATGCCGTAGAACCCAGTCGTTGCGTCCGTCCAACCAAGCCTCGGCATACCCTCCTTCTGCCCAGGAAGAGAATTCTGGCTCGGACTGAGGACAGGTGGGGTTCTCTGTCAAATACTCAGACAGAGTTACAAGACGAAGTGGATTTTCTTCATCTTTGCGGCTCATAGCACGAAAAAAAGCTTCTAGAAACTGGATGCCTTCAAACCACCAATGGCCAAAGAGTTCCGCATCGTAGGGACATACTATGATCGGAGACCTTTCTTTCATCCAATAGGAAGCAGCGCGCGCTTGAACTTTTCTGTCTGAAAGGTAGGCATGCGCATGCAGCACAGCCTGAGCCGATGCTGCCGATGGCTCATATGGACGCTTGTTGTCTGTCTTACCAGTCACTGCCCAATATTTGAATCCAGTATACCCGCGCTCAACACCATATAAATGAGGGCCAAGGTATCTAGGATCGAGGTCATACCCTATATCTCTATAGAAATCTCTATAGACTGAATGCGCAGGATAACCCTCGGTTTCAGACCAAACTGCCTTCGTTGCCCCAGCATCGCGTATAAAAGCAGCAATATGTGAAGTAGTCATAACTGGAGAAAACGATCCGTAGAAAGGAGGGGGCGAACCAAGCAATGCGCCCTTAGTTGTCACTATTGTATATCGGATGTTGTAGGCTCTGAGATGCTTCTCAAGCCCCTGATACCACCCAAGTTGAGGCAGCCAGAATCCCGAAGGGTTCTTTCCAAATTCCATTCTATGGGCAATAATTGCAGACTCAATCTGGGCATCGATTGCTTCAGGAATATCTGAGTAAGTTGGAAGAAAAGCATGCGTGGCAGCAGTGGTCATGAGCTCTATATAGCCTTTCTTGGAAAAATAATCGAAGGCTCTAATAATATTGCGCCCATAAAGATCTTCGAATTCTTCGCGGCTCCTGCTATACATAGTGTAATATAGGTCTGCCAGGGGCTCAAATACTGGATCCCCAGCTAATCTTCGTCTTTCCTTCTGAGCAAGCTCGATTTGGTTGTCAAGATAGGCGATGTATCGTTCGCAAAGAAGACTATCTGAAAGCATGGCTAGCAGAGTTGGAGAAAAGACCATGCTCACCTTAAAAGGAATATTTTCGAGCTCCAATTTGCGAAACATCCTCAATAATGGAAGATATGTTTCCGAAATAACCTCAAAAAGCCACCTTTCTTCATAGAACTGGGGATATTGAGGCTTACGCACAAAAGGAAGATGGGCATTGAGAACAAGAGCTATCGAAGGGGAATTATTTGCCATTATTCTCCTTCCATAGTCATTATCCGCAGAGAATTCTCCTCTTTAGGCTCGATCAAATGAAGCTCCTCGGAACCAGAAAGAACTAGAAGGCTCCTTGTTACCTGCGGAAGTTTGGAAGATATATCGAGGTATTGTGATGGCATTCGTACAATATTGGAACGAGCTAGCACTCTGGCTTTATGGCATTTTGCGATGCATAGGTCTATCCTGTAAGAACGCTTTGCATAGGGAACGTTTATATACCATTTACGATCATCGAAGTTCACGGCAATGTCGTAGGAAAAACTTGGCTCGAATCCGGTGGCTTCAGTTATCCGCAAGAAAAACCGAGATGTCTCGGCTTCTCCGATGTATTTTTGTTGAGTAGATTCTGCAATATCCCAGAATGCGAAAATCCACAATGGATCTCTTACGATTGCATTGATATATGTTTCATTGTAGTAATCCGGAATAGAAATATCCTCTAGTCTGCCAGGAATAAAACCCGTGCCCGCGAGTTTTTTTTCCTCTAGATGATCGGGAGCATCGTGAGAAAATGTCTTATCCGAAGTATCATCTTCATAAGCATCGATGATTTCTTCGATCAAAAAGATTCTTTCTAGTCCTTCCGGAAAATAGATATTCATCTTCTCAGCTAAAATCTTGAGTTCTTCGTCCGAAAGAAGTGACAGTATTTCCGGATTCACAAGAGTATAGTGAAAGAATGAGCCCGTCCTTGTCAATATGCATGGGTCAAGACAATCCAGTGATTCTCCCAGTCTTGGTATCGATATCCATACCAATGAACACCGGTTTCGATGACAGTCCAGGCATTGTACTTATCTCGCCTGTAATCGGGACAATGAAACCCGCTCCGGCCGAAAGCCGAACTTCTCGTACTGGGAAATCGAAACCTCTTGGTACCCCCTTCACGGCAGGATCGTGCGATAGGGAATACTGTGTCTTTGCCATACATATTGGAAAATTTCCATAGCCAAGATCGGTATACTTTTCAATTGCTTCATCGGCCTCTGGTGTGTATACCACTGTTCCAGCTCCATAAACCTGATGAGCGATTATCTCTATCTTATCTTTTATGGATATTTCCAGAGGATATAATAAATTAGCTTTATGTGGCTGAGATGAAGCCTTATCTATCGCCGAGGCTAGCTCAGCACAGCCTTCTCCTCCAAGGGCCCAGCCCCTGCTTATAACTGCGTCGAAAGCGCCTGCTTTGAGAGCTGCTTCCTTGATAAGCGCATGTTCGGCTTCTGTATCGCTTGGGAATGCATTGATAGAGACAACCACCGGAAGTCCATATTTTCCAATGATCTCAATGTGAGCAACGAGATTTGCCAATCCTGCCTGCAAAAGCTCCAAGTTCTCTTGAGTATAAGCGCTGGAAAGCGGTTTGCCAGGCGTCACTTTCGGCCCACCACCATGCATCTTGAGTGCTCTTACCGTTGCCACAAGAACCACTGCATCTGGCATAAGACCCGAAGCTCTGCATTTAATATCCATCAGTTTTTCGAATCCCATGTCAGAACCGAATCCTGACTCTGTTACTACGAAATCCGCAATCTCGCTAGCAATTAGGTCTGCAGTTATGGAAGAATTGCCATGTGCAATATTGGCAAAAGGTCCTGTATGGACAAAGGCAAGCTGCTCTTCGAGCGTTTGGAGAGCATTGGGTTTTAATGCATCCTTCAAGAGAATCGTCATTGCTCCTGCTACCCCAATATCTTCGGTAGTCACCGCTTTACCTGACTTATCCAGAGCTACAACAATCTTTCCTATACGTTTGCGTAGATCTTCGAGGCTCGTAGCCAGGGCCAATACCGCCATTACCTCGCTTGCAACGGATATGTCGAAGCCTGTTTCGCGCAGCGGGCCATTCTCCAAGCCGCCCAAGCCTATGATTATGCTCCTCAGAGTTCTGTCGTTCATGTCGACTACACGTCGCCATAGAACCGAATATGGATCAATATTTAATTTTTTCAAGCCCAGCTTTTCGAAATATGTATCCGACCATCTGCTCTCATGGTATATGCGTGCATCGATAGCAGCGGCACATAGATTATGTGCTGCAGACACGGCATGTGTATCGCCTGTCAGATGCAGATTGAAATCTGTCATTGGAACAATCTGACTATATCCCCCTCCCGCTGCACCGCCCTTTATGCCAAAGGTTGGTCCCATAGAAGGTTGACGGATGGTCGCAATAGATTTCTTGCCAAGATATCCCAAGCCTTGAGCAAGGCCTATGGTCGTTGTTGTCTTTCCTTCACCAAGGGGCGTAGGTGTAATTGCAGTTACATCGATATACTTGCCTCGCCTCGGCTGTTTCTGGCTATCTGATAAGAATTCTAGCCGAATCTTTGCCTTGTCGGTTCCATAGTGCTCGAGATATTTTTCTCCTAGATTATAGCGTGACGCAATCTCGGATATCGGCTTTATATCTGCCGACTGAGCAATGTCTACATCTGGTGGAACTGGAGTCGTTCGAACAACAGACATGAAAAACCTCCTTTAAGATACATTAAAGAAAAGCTGCTTAAAATTTGGAACATAAATATTTTACTTTATAGGCTCGAAGAAGGCAACTGAGGCCGGCATAGTAATTCGATCCAAAATGCTGTCATTCTCAAATATATCAATTTCATAACCTGTCGCTTAGACGTGGATTGAACTTCTCCGAAAGAGAATCTCCAATTATGTTGAAAGAAAGCACTGTCAATGCAAGGCATAGTCCAGGATATATTGCCATCCAGGGAGCTTGTATCAGGTAATTGCGAGCATCCTTAAGCATGAGTCCCCAGCTTGCATCTGGAGGCTGAATTCCAACACCCAGAAACGAGAGAGAAGACTCGACAACAATTGCCTGAGCAAAAGTAAGGGAGCATTGCACGATGACTTTACTCATTATATTAGGAACAATGTGCTTAAATACTATTTTTACTGTCGGTGTTCCAAGAGCTCTGGCAGCCTCTATGTATCCTTCGGTCTTTATCGATAGAGTCTCAGCTCTAATAAGACGCGCAAATACGGGGCTACTTATGATACCTAATGCAAGCATAACTTGTACCAGCCCATATCCCATAAAGGATACAACTGTTATGGCCAAAAGGATCGTTGGAAAAGATAGCATGCTATCCATGAGAAGCATGATCGAACTATCCAGGGCATTATGACCCATGCCAGCAAGAAGTCCAAAAAAACCGCCCAGAAGAAGTGCTATAGACACAGTCACTAGGCCGACTACCAAGGCTGGCCGTGAACCATAGATTATTCTTGTCAGAATGTCTCTTCCAAGTTCATCGGTTCCGAGTATGTTGTGACTGTCTGGCGCATGAAAGCGCCGCTCGAGTTGCTGCTCCGTTGGACTATATGGCGCTATATGAGGAGCGGCAATCGCAGCTGCAAGAATCAGCAACAAATAAAGAGAGGAAAGTGAAAAGAGAAGCCTTCTAGAACTACTACGTACCATATTCTATCGCAGCTCTGTCCATCTAAAATCATAAGTATCCAGATTGTATGTCATGCGAAAATCGACAACATTCGACCTTGTACCTACATATCGATAAGGCGTTCCAAGATATACAAAAGGGACCTCTTTAGCCATGATCTCGAGTGCCTCCGTGTAGAGCCTTTTTCTGGTAACGAAATCAGCTATCTTAGCGGCTTCGTTGATCTTGGAAGCTGCACTTGCGTTGTTCCATTTTACATATCTACCAGCCCCATATCCCGCCAGGGTTCCATCAGGGTCTAGCTTGCCTGTATGCCCTATCACTGTAAAATCATAGTTGCCTTCACTATAGACTATCGAAAGCCAACTCGACCAATCTACAAGTCGAATTTTGACTTTCATACCTACCTTCTCGAGCATTTGCTGAATGAGTTCAGCAGCTTTTACGTGAAGCGGATAATTCTGCGGTACGGTTATAGTCAATTCCTTATTGCCAGCTCCCGCTTCCTTCAAAAGCTGCTTTGCTTTTTCTGGATTGTATGGATAGAGATAAGAAAAATCGGTATAATAAGCGTTCCCCGTATCGAGAAATGTCGAACCAATCCTACCTCCTCCATAAGCAACATCTAGCACAAGCTGTTTATCGATTGCATAGTTCACGGCTTGACGCACACGCAGATCGTTGAGGGGTTCTCGAGAACAATTCATTGCCATAACCATTATAAGAGAAGTCAATTCTTTCTTTATGGTGACCTTGGGATTGGCTTGTAGCAAGGGTAAATCGTCAGGATCGATAAATTCGAGGGCATCGATGGACCCGATAGCAAGGCCCTGCACTTGCACGGCTCGTTCAGGAATAATCCGTAATTCGATCCGCTCAAGCTTAGGAACACCCTTGATCCAGTATCTATCGTTTCGAACCATAGTGATCTTCGAGTCGCGTATCCATTTCTCGAATCTAAAAGGACCTGTTCCTACAGGCTCGGCAGCAAAGTTATGCCCGCTTGCAATCAGTCCTGAAGGAAGGATCGCTGACCAGCCAGAAGCAAGCGTTGCAAGAAGAGGAGCATAAGGCTGAGAAAGCATAAGTATTACAGTGTAAGCATCCGGAGTTCTAATCTCTCTAATTGCTGAATAATCACTTCTTTTGGGAGAAGCCGTTTTCTCATCCATTATTCGATTCAGGGTAGCTGCCACATCTTTTGAACTAAAAGACTGTCCATTATGGAATATGACATCCCGCCTTAGGTTAAATGTCCAGGATAAGCCATCTGACGATACTGACCAGCTCTCCGCTAGCGCTGGTACGATCTTGCCCGATTGATCGGGTTCGACTAGCGTATCATAGATACTTTTGACAACTTGGAATGTCAAGGTTCCAGCAGTTTTTTGAGGATCTAGTGTATCAGGATTACCAGAAAGCCCAAAGACTAATGAATCAACACCCTGGGCAGACACAATGCTTGAGAGAGCAATCACAAAAACACCTAGGATAATTACGCTTCTTAGCATTCTTTTCATTTGATTCCCTCCTCATGGTCGGGTCTAAGTCCTAACGAGGCTGAAACATCGGATAGCGCATTTACTTCTGCTAATACGCACGGGCTCTCTATATTTCCTCCTCCTGGAATAGAGGATAGTAACATTCGAGTATAATCATCCTGCGGATATTTGAGAAGTTTCTCGGCTGGAGCCTGTTCGACAATTCTTCCCTTGTACATCACTGCAATTGTATCGCACATATATCCAACGAGGTTTATATCGTGCGAAATAAATAGATAGGTAAGGCCTAGTTCTTTTTTTAGATCGAGCAGTAAGTTTACCACTTGTGCCTGGATAGAGACATCGAGATTGGAGACTGGCTCATCGAGGATAAGAAATTCTGGATCCATAGTAAGAGCTCTGGCAATTACAATTCGCTGACGCTGTCCTGTCGAAAACTCATGAGGGAAGCGTGTTCCGAGGCTAGGGCTTATGCCGACAAGATCAAGAAGGCGATTTATCTTTTTTTCGCGCTTGATTCGTTCTATTCCAAGGTTAATCAATCCCTCAGAAAGACTATCGATAATTGTCATTCGAGGGTCTAGTGAGCTGTGCGGATCCTGGAATACAATCTGCATCCTCCTCCTAAAAGCCCTCAATTCTCGTGTTTTTAGGCTCCCCAGTATCACCCCATCGAAAATCACTTCTCCCGAGGTTGGCGGGTCTAAATACAAAATTGCCTTTGCTAGAGTAGTTTTTCCACAACCTGATTCGCCTACAAGACCGAAATTGCTACCTTTTTCAATATCGAGAGATACCTTGTCTACGGCCCTATACCCCTTCTTTATACCATCTAGGCCTCTACCGCGATGTATTTTGATAATATCATGACATTGAATCAAAGATTCCATGGCTCCCCCGCAAAATGACAAGCGCCTACATGTCCCTTTTCATGCTCTAAAAGCTCTGGACTTCTTTCGAAACACAAGCTTTTTGCAATAGGGCAGCGCGGTGCAAATACGCATCCTGGTGGTTCGTCCTCTGGTTCTAATACCTGCCCCGAGATGGTTGCTAGCCGTTTTCCTCGCTGAGTGGGACGGGGAATCGAATTAAGAAGGAGCCTTGTATAAGGATGAAGGGGATGCTTGAATAGCTTTTCTGTCACCGCGTTTTCTACGATTTTGCCCGCATATATTACAGAGATGTAATCAGCAATCTGCTCGATAACAGCTAGATCATGAGAGATGAGGAGTACACCCATCCCATGTGCATTATTGAGTGATTTTAGCAGTTCCAGTATCTGCTTTTGAAGCGTTACATCGAGAGAAGTAGTCGGTTCATCGGCAATTAAAATCTCAGGTTTGCAAGAAATTGCCATTGCGATCATGGCTCTCTGTTTCATTCCACTAGAAAGTTCATGGGGATAGGCTTTGAAAACTCTATCATCTTCTCCTAGACCGACTTGCCGAATTAGTTCATGAACTATCGCCTTTGCCTCTCGAGACCCTAGCCCCAAATGAAAGATCAATGTTTCTCTAATCTGCTCTCCAATTGTAAATGCAGGATTAAGAAACTTCGAAGGTTCTTGAAATACCATTCCAATTCTGCGACCTCGGTATGCTCTCAATTTTTCCTCGGAGAGCCTAAGAAGTTCATTGCCTTCGAAACGAATACTTCCTGATAGGATTTTCGAAGAAGGTTTTGGCAAAAGCCCCATAATAGACATAGCTGTCACGGTCTTTCCAGATCCCGATTCACCGACCAAACCGTGAATTTCATTCTTAAAAAGATCAATGTCGATACCACGGAGAGCAAAAGCTCTCTTTCTTTCTCTTGAAAAAACAACTCGCAAGTTTTCTACGGTTATGAGCGGCTCTGTAGTTTCCATTTATTCCAGCCTTATTTTCGGATTCACAATGGCGTACAACACATCAGCCGCAAAATTCACTAATGAGAAAACTATAGCAATAAATTGCACACCCCCCTGTACAAGCGGAAAATCTCTCTGATAAATGCCATATAAAAAAAGCCTTCCAAGCCCCGGTAGCGAAAATACCTGTTCGATAAGAATCGCTCCACCCAGCATGTATCCGAATTCTATACCAGCAATCGTGATAATCGGTAAAAGAGCATTTTTAAGTGCATGTTTGTAGCGAATTATATGTTCGGGAAGACCTTTTGCTCTTGCAGTTATTATGTATTCTTTCGAAAGCTCTTCCGTCATCGAGGCCCTGGTATGGCGCAAAATAATTGCTGCTCGCGCAAGCCCAAGCGAAATCGCAGGCAGAACCAATCCCGAAAAAGACTCTGCACCAAAGAGAGGAAAAATTGGAAACTTAATAGCAAAAAAAAGGAGCAACAGAATCCCGAGCCAAAAACTAGGTATTGCCATACCAAGCTGAGATATCACAAGCCCTATATAATGCCACGATGACCAGGGATGAACAGCAGACAACACTCCTATTGGTATTGCAATAAGAATGCCTATCAAGAGCCCTAAGACCGCAAGTGTCAATGTAAGAGGAAAGCGCTGAATAATCAAAGATAATACCGGCTCATCGGAAATCATCGATCGTCCAAAATCCAAATGAAGCGTGTTCCATAGAAACTCTCCGTATTGAACCCAGAGAGGCCTATCTGTACCCAATCTTGTTCTTATTGCTTGGATATCAGATTCACTAGATTCTATTCCTCCTATTATGAGCGCAGGATCTCCGGGAATAACTCGAACAACGAAAAAAATGATTGTCGATATTATAAACAATGTAAGAACGAGCCTGACAATTCGTTTTGCAATATATCTCGCCAATTTCATTTTTTGCTCCCTCGTAATGCTGCGGATCTACCGACATTTATCGCTAATTCGCATCTGAAACTTCGAGGTGCATTGACTCGGTGCGCGGCTTAATATTCTTCTTCCGTTGACCGTGTTTTCTTCTTTTAGGAGGAGGAGCGGGAAGCAAATCTTCTTCTTGAAGCACTTGTTCCATTGCTTCCTCCAAAGCCACTCGAGGCAAGCTGAGCGGCGATAGAAATACCCGAATATCCGAAAATACCTCATGCCTGAATGTGGCTGGTTCTTTCGGAAAGTCTCTGAGAGCAGCAAAATCCTTGATCCTCTGGCGGATGAACCAAGCCAGAAATGGAGATATGAGCCTTTTATCCGCCTGAATAATCTCAGCGGCGGTTACGCTGTTTAGAAGGCTACCTTCGGGCGCCTGGGCCACCAGATCGAGAGAAGCCAAGTCTCTTAAAAATGCATCCTTGAATGCTTTATCTCCATGTATTGAAGCATGAACCTCAGGCAATAGATATTGCAAAAGGCCATATCTATCCAATGCTTGGATGATTTCTACTGATTTTCCAGTAGCTATTATCTTATAGAACTCTTCTGCAAGCCTCGATGGGCTTACGGAATCAAGAAGCGGCGCATCACGCCGAATCGCCAATCTCAATGGCAATGTAATTACAAATTGATTGGTTGAAGCATACTTAATACCGCGCACCATACGAACAGGATCTTCGCTAAAAATCCTATTTAGAGGTATAATCGCCTTTAACTTACCTGAATGTATATCCTCGACTCCCCCGACAAAATCCAGTATCTCTGAAGCGAGCGGATCAAAGTAAAGCGCATTAACAGTGAAATCTCGCCGTCGTACATCCTCACTGATTGTCCCATATTCATTGCCGACAGTACCATTCGACAAAGAGCGAAATGTGCTCACCTCGTAAATCTTCCTATTAGAATAAACATGGACGAGCTTGAAGCGCCTTCCAATGATTCGAGAATTACTAAATATTTTTCGAATACGATTGGGTAAGGCATCGGTTACTATGTCGAAGTCTTTAGGCCGCCTTCCAAGCAACAAATCGCGTACAGCTCCTCCTACGATATAGGCTGAATATCCGTGCGAGACTAGCCTATTTACTATTGCTAGCGCTTCTCTATCAATGCAAGATATATCGATGCAATGATCTTCTTGACTGTATATTCGAGCTTTTGACTGTAGACTACCATTTGAACTACGAAAGTACCGCATTCTCACAAAGCTGCTCCAAAATGCATGCTCATACAGTACAAAAATTCATCGAATGTGTCGAGAGAACCAGTTGATGATGTCGTTCAGTACTTCCTGCTTATTGATTTCATTGAGCGACTCATGCCTGCCTCCCTCATAGCATTTAGATTCAAAATCGATCATGCCAAGAAGTTTGAATCTCTGCACAAGCCTTTCATATCCCTCTTTCATGCCTATAACTGGGTCGGCAGAGCCACATATTAATAATAGAGGAAGCGATAGAGGAATGCTCTCTAGAAAGCCATCACTATATACTTTTCTAACACCATGAAGAAGATCGCGATAGAATCCATAAGTGCAGATAAAGTTGCATTTAGGGTCTGAAATGTATGCATCGACGATCGCCGAATCCCTGGAAAGCCAGTCGAATCTTGTCTTTGCATCTATTACAGTTTTTGCATATTGGCCAAAGGTCATCCGATTTGGAAGCTTTGCAGGAGCATGAAAGCCCTTTAATGCTCCGCCAATAGAAATCATCAAACCACCTACCTTATCCATAAAAGGCTTTTGCGGCTCGGGTGGAGCGGAAAGCACTGCTCCATGAAGATATTTCCCGTAAGTAGCAATTAAAGCCATGCCAATAAGGGCTCCAAATGAATGCCCAAAATAATAAAGTGGCAATCCCCCCATACAGCTCGAAGCGTAGTCTCCCATTTCAACCAAATCCTGGACAACGCGTTCGAACCCATCCTTGTCAGCTAGATAGCCTCTATTGGTATCAGAATCGGTATCGCCATGACCTCTAAGATCAGGAATCCAGACGGAAGTACCAATCGGCGTAAGTGCTTCAGCAAGATGTATAAAACGCTCTTTGTGATCATTCATGCCATGACCAACGATAACCACGGCTTTTGCTTCATTTTTAGGGTTGAATTGCAGATAAGCTAGTTCTTTGCCATCGCTTGCTCTAAATCGTTCCATCTGAGCCTCTCAATATTAAATGCTTATCTTTGTTTGATTATCGGCATATTTTGTTCTCATTAAATTATTATTGTGCTTAGCGAGCCAAAAGTCCAGCCTTGACTTTCCATTATACGCCTCTTTCAATCAAGGTCTAGAAAAATCCGCCTTTGGCGCATACTATAGAAAATTAGGAAATATCGAGGGAGGCTTGTCTCTGATTATTCTATCTAGCCCTAATGTACGTAGAACAATCGCAATAGGCAGAGCAATAGGGCGTGCAGCGCCAAGCGGGTCTATCATTGCATTCCGCGGTGATCTTGGCGCTGGGAAGACAACTCTCGCTAAAGGAGTTGCTCAAGGTTTAGGAATAACGGAGCCTATAATCTCGCCTACATACACAATAATAGCTGAATATCAAGGCCGCCTTCATCTTGTTCACATCGATGCATATCGTCTCTTGGACGAGGACGAATTCGTGCAGACCGGCGGCGAAGAGCTACTTGGTTTGCCTGGCTCGTTGAGTCTTATAGAATGGAGCGAGAGGATCGCAGGAATATTGCCAAAGGAAACCCAATACATCACCATGGTTGTCGAAGAAGACGGTAGCAGAATTATTATGATCGAAGGTGATTGGATCGAGAATATCGATTGGCGCCGTTTTGTGATTCCGCGCTTTTTAGATCTGGAGCATGCTTCAGCCTTGATAAAGAGGTTTCAAGATGACTGTACTTTCGATTGATACAAGTGTTCCTACACTTAGAGTAGGTATCTTCAAAGATAAACTGCTCGCGATATCTGTACTTAAGCCACCTGTCACTCATGCTGAAGCCATTCTTCCTGCAGTGGAACAAGCACTTCAAGAGGCTGGAATTACGATAAAAAATGTGGAGTTACTCGCAGTTGCAGGAGGTCCAGGCTCATTTACAGGTCTGCGGATAGGAATCGCAACGGCAAAAGGACTATCTCTAGGGCTCGGAATTCCTATAGTGCTCGTCCCTACTCTAGATATATATGGATGGGCTTGGAAAGAACTCGAAGGCATGGTTGTGCCAGTTATCGATGCACGAAAGCATAGAGTCTATTGTGCTAACTACTTCCGCGGCCAAAGAATAGGTAATTTGATGGATATCGAGCTCATGCAGCTCATCCAAAAGATTAATGGCGAAGATAATGTTCATTTTGTAGGTCCCGATGCTGAACTAGCCGAGACTATCTGCTTAGAAAGAGAAGGATGGATATTACATAAGCCAGATCCGGAAAAGGAAATAGAATCTCTCTCTCTCCTTGGTATTAAGACATATATAGAAAAAGGCGGTGCTAGCGATACCGCAGGACCCATATATCTCCGTGAACCAGAAATAGGCGCTCCGATAGCGCGCTGATCAAATTTCCTTTATATAGGCCCGACTGCGCTTATGTTGACGCTTAGGATAATCCTTCCATATACTCTGAACCTTGATATTATCCTCAAGCTCGAGATTGGTCTCCGCATATTCAACACCTGCTTCCTTGGCACTGCGATGAAGCTCGTTCATAACTAGGGCAAGCACTCCCCGCGACTGGTATTCTGGACGAACCGCTACAAGATATAGATCAAGCACCTTTGGATTGCGCAGCGCCTTTAAGACATGATACCAACCTGTTGGAAAGAGCCTGCCTCTCGATTTATAGAAAGCTTCCGAAAGACTGGGCATAGCAATGCCGAATCCTATTAGGCGCTCCTCCTTGTCTACGAGAATCTTGGTAAAGCGCGGATCCACAAAGCCAAGATACTGCTTGATATAGTCCTCTACCTGCCGCTCACTCAAAGGCGTTGTGCCATAGAGATCCCCATATGCCTCATCTATCAATGCAAAGATCTCCTTGCCAAATTTTTCGACAATGACGCGCTTATTTTTCCATTCAAAAAGATGAACACCAGAGCGTTTTGCAAGCAGATCGGCCACATGTAGGACTTTTTCTGGAATCTCCTTAGGGGCGAAGATTTGGAATTGAAGCCAGTCTACGTCCTTTCGGTAACCAAGCATTTCCAAATGCTGAGGATAATATGGATAATTATAGATCGTAGCTAAGGTTGCGCACTCATCAAAGCCCTCTACAAGCATGCCTTCCCGATCTAGATCAGTAAAGCCCAAAGGTCCGTGCAGTGCCTTCATCCCCTTCGAAGCTGCCCATTTCTCAACAGTTTTAAGAAGCGAAGCAGATACATCAGTATCGTCGATGAAATCGATCCAACCAAAACGACCCCATTCCCTTCCCCATTTTTCTATAAAGCGGTGATTGATTATGCCGGCAATACGACCAACGATTTTATCGTCCTTCCATGCGGTCCAATATTCAGCCTCACAGAATTCGAAAGCTGCATTCTTATCTTTACTGAGGGTCCGCATCTCATCAAAGCGGGGAGCTGGCACATAGTTTGGTTTATCCCAATAAAGGTGCACAGGAAAATCTATAAATCGCTTCAAATCTCTCTGGCTTTCGACTTTTCTAATCTCAACAGCCATTCTTTCCCCCTTTTTCAATTTTCCATTCTTCGATGAACAGCTCATAAGCTGCGATTGTGGCCTCTGAGATTATATCACCAAGCGCACCACGGCCTAACCAATCATTTCCATCTAGGACATATAGGTGTACAAGTTGGTTTTCTACATCTTCAATCGAAAAGGCGGGATCAACAGCACGACGACGTTCTAGGCCATTCAGTGTCCCATCAAACACATCTATATATTTTTGGTCACGCCAATCGGCCATTCAAACCCCAACTTCAAAGATCTTGCAAATTATAGCCCTAGAGTTCAAAATCTTACAAGGTATTGACCAAGGGGCATTTTTAAGATATACAACCACCTGCATGGCGGGATAGCTCAGTTGGCAGAGCAAGCGGCTCATATCCGCTGGGTCGTGGGTTCAATCCCCTCTCCCGCTAGGAATGCACTAAACGCCCTCGAAAGAGGGCTTTTTTATTATTTTGATCTACTATTCGAAACCGGAAGAAACTCTTTTGGAATTGGAATGCTTATTATTACCTAGGATTGACAGATAGCAATAGTATTACTAAACTTGTGTTTAGTAAATGAATAATCTTGATAGATTTCGTATCCTTTCGCAAGCAGCCGACTGGGATGCAGCCGCCCCAAGTCCCTTGATAGAGCACACAGAGATAAAGTTCCCCGACATTAATAGCTCGGACAATGCTGCATCAGAAATCCGTGAGGATGCTGCATACAATATCTGCAAGGTCAAGCGTTTAGGAGGGGGAAGTGTCCCAATACTGAAGATCTTGCTCTCGAATGCCTGCTCCTATAATTGCGCTTACTGTGTCAATCGTCGTAGCTCGAATATCAAGCGGGCTTCGTTCCAACCAGAGGAGCTTGCCCGCACTATTGCGGATTTCAATACAAGAGGCATTATTTCAGGTGCTTTCATCTCTTCCGGAGTCATCGGCTCTCCAGACAATACCATGGAAAGACTCGTGTGGACCGCGCAGACTCTACGCGAGCGCTATGGATACAAAGGATATCTACACCTAAAAGTTATACCGGGGGCTTCGCCGGAACTTGTGAAGCTAGCTATGCGCTATGCTACTCGAGTGTCAGTCAATATCGAGCTACCTACCGAAGAAAGCCTTGTCCGTATTGCGCCCGATAAATCGGCTGATTCTATTCTCTCTCCCATGAAGACAATTTATGAAAGGCTTCGTGAGCTCAATGAATCAAATCGATCAAAAAAGCCCCTTCAGGAAATCAGCATTGGTGATAAGCCAGCAGAGATGTCTGCTGGCCAGACAACCCAGCTCATCGTCGGAGCAAGCCCTGAATCAGATCACACTATCCTTTCGCTTGCATATCATCTCTATAGAGACCTTGGTGTACGCAGAGTTTATTATTCGGCTTTTCGGCCTGAAGGAACAGATCCTTCTTTACCTAGATTGGCCGCTCCGCCCTATATCCGAGAGTACCGACTCTACCAGGCTGATATGCTTTTTCGCTGGTATGGCTTTGAACCGACCGAGCTGTTCGAGGAGCAAGACTTTCTAGATGAAGACTTGGATCCAAAAACTTCGTGGGCTCTGCGACATCTGGAGCTTTTTCCTGTTGAACTTATGACGGCAGACTATGAAGAGCTTCTGCGCATTCCAGGCATTGGACCTAAGGCTGCATGCAAAATATTGCAGATGCGCAAGAATGGAAGGTTGGAATTCTCATCGCTGAAAAAACTGCACATACCGACTCAAAAGACCTCTTGTTTTATCACTATCAAGGGAAAAACTTCCCTAGATGAATTGTATGGGTCTAAATATTCGATCGAAGGCCGGAAGCTTGAAAATCCAGAAATGTTGCGCGAAATGCTAAGAGAAAAGAAGCAGCCTCCTTCCCCGGTACAGCAAGAGTTCGATTTTCTATCTTGATAATATCACTTCATCATCGCTCTCAATGATCGATCATAAGGCTGCCGAGCGATGCCTTTTTCTGTTATGATAGCCGTTATGAGCTCCGCATCCGTTACATCGAATGCAGGATTGAATACTTTAACACCCTTTGGAGCCATTGGTTTTTCATACCACTTTGTCGTGATTTCTTCGCCCGACCGTTCCTCTATTTCGATTTCGAGTCCTGTTTCGCAATCCATATCTATTGTCGATCTCGGCGCATGGACATAGAAGGGAATTCCAAAATGCGCTGCAAGAATAGCAAGCCCTAAAGTTCCTATCTTATTCGCCGTATCTCCATTGGCCGCAATGCGATCGCAGCCTACAAGCACTGCTTGTACCCAACCTTTTTTCATGACACTCGCTGCCATATTGTCGCAGATTAAAGTAACATCAACCCCTGCTTGCTTTAGCTCCCATGCGGTCAAGCGAGCTCCCTGCAGCAATGGCCTTGTCTCGTCGGCGAATACTCGAAAACCATAGCCTTTCTCCTGTCCAAGATAGATTGGAGCGAGTGCCGTTCCATATTCTGAAGTTGCAAGGACTCCGGCATTACAATGAGTAAGGAGACCCCATCCTTTTTTGAGGAGCGATAAAGAGTTTTCGCCGATAGATTTGCACACTTGTGCGTCTTCCTTACGAATAGCATCGGCCTCCTCTCTCAGCGCAGCACAAAGCCTCTGCACCGAAGATTGCGACATTTCTTTTTCTAGCCGTTTCTGCATTCTATCCAGGGCCCAGAAAAGATTGACCGCCGTAGGCCTTGAAGTAGCGAGGTAGGCTCGAGCTTCCATGAATATTCGCAGCGCATCTTCCATGCTCGAAGGCTGGGCATTCCGGACGGCCAGATATACACCGTATGCTGCTGCTATGCCTATCGCTGGAGCACCTCGAACTCGAAGGGTTTTTATCGCTTCCCAGATTTCCTCTGTTTTCGAGATCCGTAAATACTTCATCTCGTTTGGTAGCATGGTTTGATCGAGAATGATCAATTCGCCTTTTTCATCATCGAGTCTCAATGTCTGCGGCATTTGCATATCGAGATCTCTCCTTTTCTTACATTTTTGAAGCGAATAACAACCTTAATCATAATAGAACCATATAATCTGCAGTCAATCACGATCCACAATGACATTTTCTGCAAATCCGTCTATAATATTTCAATGAAAACATCAATTTCCAGCCCAAAGCCATCCTGGCTCAAGGTACAACTTCCGCATGGCCAAAACTGGCGTAATGTAGAAGAAGTGCTAGCAAGTCATGGTCTTCATACTGTATGCGACGAAGCGCACTGTCCTAACAAAGGAGAATGTTGGGGTTCCGGTACAGCGACCTTCATGATTATGGGAGACACTTGTACTCGCGGCTGTCGCTTCTGTGCTGTAAAGGCTGCTAGATTTGGCCAGCCTCTGGATCCCGAAGAACCACGACACTTGGCGGAAGCGGTAAAATCGCTAAGCCTTTCTTACGCGGTGATAACCTCTGTGGATCGAGATGATCTACCCGATCGGGGTGCAAGTCATTTTTCGGCTTGTATCCACGCAATCCGAAATCTCAGTCCATCTACTAGAGTAGAAGTCCTAATTCCAGACTATATCGGACAGGAGCTTCGAGAAGTATTGTCCGCCATGCCAGACATTCTTGCCCATAACATAGAGACCGTTCGCCGCCTGCAGTCTATACGCGATCAACGAGCATCTTACGATAAGAGCTTGCAGACACTGAGCGAAGCTGCGTCTACGGGAATCCCCATAAAATCGAGCCTTTTGCTCGGTCTTGGAGAGACTGAAAAAGAGGTGCTCGAGGCTCTCCAAGATCTCAGGTCCGCAGGTGTATCCCTCATAGTGATGGGTCAATACCTGCAACCAACGCCAAATGAAATCCCCGTAGAGGAATACATAAGCCCGGAAAAGTTCGACAAATATGCAGACATGGCAAAGGCTCTCGGGTTTGACTCGGTGCTGTCCGCTCCATTTGCCAGAACGAGCTTTCACGCCCGCGAGGCTTGGAGTGCCTCTAAAAAGGAGACATAAAAATGAAGCTCGAACTGATAGGTAAGCCAGAAGGATGCAAGCTTTTGCGCATGACACTCGAAGTGGAGCCTCCGCTCTCTTTGTCTTCGCGGATCATTTCCCTTTCTATACGAGGGGATTTCTTCGCAATTCCAGAAGAAGCCTTCGATGAGATCCAAGAGGAACTATGCGGAGCTACAATCGGAGAATTCGCTGTCTGCTTCGATAGACTCGCCCAAGAGAAAGCTCTAGAATTCGAAGGTATTAGCAGCAAAGGACTTATGGAACTCATTCAGAAGGAACTCAGCCATGGCTCATAATTTTAGACTTCTCAAGACAGGATTTCATTCCGCTGTCTTCAACATGGGACTCGACGAAGCGATTCTCGATTCGGTGTCGCAAGGTCTTTGCCTTCCAACTCTCCGCTTCTATGGCTGGAATCCTCCGGCCGTATCGCTAGGATATTTTCAGGGCTTACAAGAAGAAATCGATATCGAAGCATGCAAAGCTTTCGGTATAGATGCAGTTCGGCGTATAACGGGAGGAGGCGCCGTATTTCATCATCATGAAGCTACATATAGTATTGTAATTCCCCTAGGACATCCTCTCGCTCGTCCCAGCATCATCGAATCATATAGAATATTGCTGGCTGGCATTATCGAGGGTCTTGCAGAACTCGGCATTCGGTCTGAATTCGCTCCTATCAACGATATAGTAAGTGCAGGGAAAAAGATCTCCGGAAACGCCCAAACTAGAAAAAAGGGTTGCGTTCTTCAACATGGCACTATCATTATCGAGGTAGATGTGGATCTTATGTTCTCGATTTTGAGAGTCCCTCAGGAAAAGGCCAAAGGTAAGCTCATCGAAGATATAAAATCGCGCGTTACTAGCATACGGAGCTGCCTCTCTTTGCCAGATTCGGTGAGCTTCGAAGAGCTTTTTTCGACTACTATAGCAGCGCTCGAAAAAGGATTTGCACGAGCGCTCGACCTTAGCTATGTGCGATCCGAACCCACAGATCTCGAACTTCAAAATGCCGAAAGGCTTGCCCAGGAAAAATTTTCTAATAATCAATGGACTGCACGGCGATAGGCCAAATGCACATCGCTCTTTTTATTTGAACCCGCACCCTTGCTTTGGTCTATTTTTCGGTATAATAGCTAATCTTAAGAACGGAGATTGAGATGAAAAAAGAAAAAAAACCTCATTATGTCATTGGCATAGATTATGGAACAGATTCGTGTCGAGCGGTGATAATAGATGCTGCGAATGGCTACGAAATATCCAGCGCAAGCGCTGCATACCCTAGATGGTCACAGGGACTTTATTGCGATCCAAGAATAAACCAATTCAGGCAACATCCTCTGGATTATATCGAATCACTTGAAGTCGTCATGCAAAAGATACATGAAAAAACCGGACAAGACGTCCTTCCTTTCGTGGAAGGCATTGCCATAGATACTACAGGTTCGACGCCTTGTCTTATAAGCGATACTCTCTGCCCTCTCGCCATGCTCCCTGAGTTTCAAGACAACCCAGACGCTATGTTCATTTTGTGGAAGGATCACACTTCTACTGAAGAGGCTTTCGAAATCACCGAACTTGCCCGGAAATGGAGCATCGATTATACGATGTATGAGGGCGGCGTATATTCTTCGGAATGGTTTTGGGCAAAACTCCTCCATATCGCGCGCACAAACCCCAACATCATTAAAGCTGGCTTTTCTGCGATAGAACACTGCGATTGGATGCCCGCCCTTCTAACTGGAACCAATAATCTCGAAAAAATAAAGCGAAGCCGCTGTGCAATGGGTCATAAGGCGATGTGGCATGAGAGCTTCGAGGGCTATCCAGGCGACGATTTCTTTGAAGCTCTCGATAAGCAGCTTGTGCGTATCAAAAAGACCTTAGGAAGAGATACCTACACAAGCGATACTGAATTTGGAAAGCTCTCGAGCGAATGGGCTCGAAGGCTTCATCTTAGACCTGGTATTCCAGTGGGGGTCGGAGCCTACGATGCTCATATGGGAGCAGTCGGAGGCGGAGTCGAGGAAGGTGTTCTTGTGAAGGTTATGGGCACAAGCACCTGTGATATGATTGTTGGACCAAAAACGTCTTCGGCAAATCAAGAATCAACCGAGCATCTTGTGAAAGGAATATGTGGACAGGTCGACGGTTCCATCATTCCCGGAATGATAGGATACGAAGCGGGCCAAAGCGCTTTTGGCGATGTCTATGCATGGTTCAAGAATCTTCTATCGTGGCCACTGAAAGAGTTTAAAGCCGAGTCCGCTGAATCAGCAGATAAATTAGGCATCTCCACAAGCAAACTTGATGATTTAATAGAAAGCATAGATTCTCGGCTCATGCTTGCCATGGATAAGGCAGCTTCGAAAATCGAACCAGAGGCATCCAGTGTTCTCGCTCTCGATTGGCTCAATGGAAGGCGTACTCCTTATGCCAATCAGAAACTCAAAGGGGCAATTGTCGGCTTAAGCCTAGGCTCTACTGCACCTATGATATATCGAGCGCTCATAGAATCTACGGCTTATGGTTCACGAGCCATTGTAGAGCGTTTCGAACAAGAAAACATAAAGATAAAGAAGGTTCGGGCCGTAGGCGGAGTTGCCCGAAAATCCAAATTGGTGGTACAGATTGTCGCGGATGTTCTTGGTCGTCCAATAGAAATTGTCGCAAGCGATCAATCCGTAGCCTTGGGTGCGGCAATGTTTGCGTCGGTGGTAGCAGGAATCTATGATTCTGTTCCAGAGGCTCAATTGGCCATGAAGCCCGAAATAGAAACTTTGATCCAGCCCGATCTTCGCAGAACCGCGCTCTACGATACTCTATATAAGAATTACCTCAAACTTGGAGCATTTTTAGAGAATGAGTTCGAATGAAGGGCTATAGCCAACGCAGAATACGAACATATGCAGATTATACGCCTGTGCAGATTACAGAATAAGCGTCTGGTTTTTACTTATGATTTTTAGGCAGTTGGCCTTTTCTTATATGATTACAGGCGCGGCAATACTTCCTTCCGGCATAATTATGAATTTGGCTTCTGGCCCTTGTTGGGCAATAGCCATCTCGATCGCTGCACTGAGCGAAGAAGCCTTTTGAGCAAAGCAGCTTGCCACTATTGACTCTGAAAGGGCGGTCACCATAATCACTCTCTTCTCGGCCGCCACTTTTGCAAAACCATAGGCCTTATGTCCGCCCATAACAAAGTGCGCTTTGATGTGCGACATAATCTCTTCCGGCGAATAGCCTGCATTCATGAATTCTTCGAATACTTTTTCTCCGTAGCCATTGCGACACTCCGCAATAAGTATGATAGTCCCTCCGCTCTTGGTGGCACGGTCGGCATGATCCAGCGCCTTCTGAGCTTGATATAGATTGATATCCCTCGGGAAACCAGAAGCGGCCGAAATCGTGATATCCGCCTTTCCAGGAATAGGGATCATATACATCTCTTGGCTCACATCGACTGCCTTATACCAAGCCTTCTCGAGGTCGCCCGCGACCACCTCGACTACGTTTTCGCCCTCGTCCACCACGACATTCAAGATAAAATCCACGCCTGCGATTCGGGCTGCATGGATCATTTCCAAGCTTATCGGATTTTCCCGAATCGGGGGCAGATTATCCATGATTTCGACCATCCGCGCATGGTTTCTTTCTACGGTCTGCTTTCCGACAACGCCTGGCAAAATGGACTTTCTGCCACCTGAGAACCCTGCAAAATAATGTGGCATGACGACACCAATTGTTATAAGAAAATCCGCTTCATCCACAATCCTATTCAGCCAAAAATCATAGCCAGAAGGTAGCTTCCCTTTGTACGAGAGCATTGAAGAATCGCTTGCATCATGCGAAACAATCTTGAATCTACTACATATCTCTTCGCCATACACAAGAAGATTCTGCTCATGAGTATGAAGGTCATGGATCCCTGTGGCTATTAGAATCGTCACATTTTCATCTGGAATCCC
>ENA-UOYA01000307-UOYA01000307.1-activated-sludge-metagenome-genome-assembly--contig:-NODE-307-length-67839-cov-64.503408_pt1 | contig 67839 bp, 65 predicted proteins | sample MGYA00238163_ERZ764804 | MGnify/ENA primary metagenome ERZ764804 (study PRJEB28919, sample SAMN05720223) | activated sludge metagenome | isolation source: Anaerobic digester | place: Hong Kong...
AGGGACGCTACAGAGAGTTTTACCAGTGTGATGTAGATGTAGTTGGAAGCAATTCACTGTTGAACGAGTTAGAGTTAGGACAGATTGTAGATGAAGTGTTTACAAGATTCGGAATTAATGTCATTATCAAAATAAACAATCGAAAAATTCTTTCCGGATTGGCTGAAGTAGCAGGTTGTCCGGAAAAACTCACCGATATTACAATTGCAATCGACAAGATTGATAAAGTAGGACTTGAAGAGGTCAAGAAAGAGTTGATGGAAAAAGGCATCGGAGACGACGCCATTAATACAATAGAACCTGTCTTGCTTTTAAGTGGAAGCAATCAGTCCAAGCTTGAAGTTATGAGGAGGATTCTTGAAAAGTCTCAGACAGGTTTATTGGGAGTGGATGAAATGACAAAACTGTTTGGTATGATAGAGGTTGCTGAGATTAATCAAAAAGTTGAGTTCGATCTCTCGCTTGCAAGGGGACTTAACTATTATACCGGAGCAATTTTTGAGGTTAAGGCACTTGATGCAGAGATTGGCAGTATTTGTGGGGGAGGAAGGTATGATGATCTTACTGGTATTTTTGGGTTAAAGGGTCTTTCTGGTGTCGGAATATCTTTTGGAGCTGATAGAATTTACGATGTTCTTCTTTCGTTGCATAAATTTCCAAATGAGGCAATAAATACAAGCCAGTTACTTTTTGCAAATTTAGGAGATGAAGATGTGCTGTTTGCGCTTCCAATTATTAAAAAACTTCGGGCTAAAGGGATAATTGCCGAAATTTATCCTGATGCTGTGAAACTTAAGAAACAGTTTGAATATGCAGAGAAAAAAAATATTAAGTATTTGATTATTGCAGGTAAAGATGAGATAACAAGAGGTATTCTTAATATAAAAGAAATAAATACTGGAGAACAGAATCAAATCGAAATCAATAATTTGATTGATTATATAGAATAATAATATAAAAGTAAAGATAAAATGATTTGCAAATTTTGTAAAGTGTAAAATTTATATTAATTTTGTAATCCTACATCGCGGAGTGGAGCAGTTGGTAGCTCGTCGGGCTCATAACCCGAAGGTCGTAGGTTCGAGTCCTTCCTCCGCTACAAAAGCCCACAACTATTTGATATGTCATTAGTTGCGGGCTTTGTTTATGATTAATAGGGCATCATTCAAGTAGTTCTTAAACGATATTTAGAAGTTCAAATTTTTACTTATTTTAGATTGTCAAACCTGTAACGGTTTTCAGGACAGGACAGTTCTTCTATAACTCTACTACTTATCTTTTCCTTTTTTTGCTAAACTTTTAACAAACATGAAAATCACTATTATAAAAGAGACAAATAACAGTGTCATTTTAAAAATATCATTACCGTCCAAACCGGAAAAATCTAATTTTACTATTTCTAGTATCATCACTATTAATAATATAATAGCCAATAGTACAAAAGGAATATTTTTCATATCAATATATATATAATTACCACCAGGACATACAATCACCAAATTCATATAAAGCAATACCAGCTCCAACCCACCCCATATATCTTACAGCAACTTTTTTTAAAACTTTTTTTACAGCAGATTTACTCATACCATTTATTCCACTTGATATTAAGTCTCCTATAGCTGTAATGCCCACAGCCATTAAAGCACAATCGAAAACTTGACTTTTTGTCATAAAATTCAATTTTACTAATTAATAGAACTTATACCATTCTGCTTATAACACATAATACGCAGCTGAATGTTTAGGCACATAAAGGGATGGATAGTCCAATACAGCCATTAAAATAATGTTTTCGTATAAAGTTAGCTTTTTTTTCTTACAATCAATACTTTACAAGTTATTTTATAAAAAAATTACATTGATTAAGCAATTATATAACCGCCAAACAACACTGAAGTTGTAGCATTCCCTAAAAACAGGACAGTTTCAGAAGATAATCAATACTCATATTCAAACCTCATGATGAGGTGTTGTCCTGATTTGATTACAGATTTTGAGAATGGAAGATCAGGCTTTGAAACTCTTGTCGAATTAAAATATCTTGTAAATAAAAATTTGTCTTCTATCTATTACAATCATTTGAAAGATTTGAGAAAGGAACTTGAAAAATCCAGTTCCAAAATTGATTCTGAAAATGCAAGAAGTAAGATAGATTACTTGATTCTTGCCATAGACAAAGGAACAGGTAAGGAAAATATATGACTTAGTGTTTTATCACATATTCAATCATTCTGCATAGTGAGTCGGGTGTAATTTCATTGTCCCTTGGAAAATTGAGCAGGTCAATATTAGTTGTATCAAAATTCAGATTTGTATTTGAGTATTTGCCTGTAAATGACATCCCTGCAGCGATGATCCTTTCAAGAATATTCATCGAGTCAGGATTAAGTTCTCTCACTTGCAGAATATTGATTGGTAATAATCTGCATATGCATTTAATTATTTCGTCATTAGTAATATAGTTTCTTGCCACAAGATTGATTATAGTGGGCAATTTGTCGATTGAGACAAGAGTGATAAGATAGTTGACGATTTTATCAATAGCTATAATGTTTTGTGTAGACTCAGGAGTTGCTGATATTCTAACGGTTTCACCAAGGTATCTTCTTGAAAAAGACTGGAGTCTCTTGACAAAATCGAATATTCCGTAATCTGTTGTTGTAACACCTGTAATATTATTTCCTGCAACTTGTGACAGTCTCAACACATATCCATTAAGGCTATTCTCATCTATATATTTTTTAACAATGTTTTCACCATATCTTTTTGATTGTTCATAATAGTTACGAAAAGCAGAAATGTCTTCATTGGGGTAGAATTGCTCCATAAAGAGGTTTCCGTTATTTCCACATGAATAGGCTGTGCTGATGTAAAAAAATCTGGAGCCGGGCAAAGAATAGTTTAGAAATAAAGAGATTGCATTCTCGAGACCCTCTACATTAGTTTCAAAAATCTCCTTTTTATCTTTTTCCGCAAATTTAAGACTGGCTGCAAAATGAAAAAAATCAGACTTTTCACGGAAGATCTCCTTTAATTCATCTTTAGTAAGAGAAAAATCTTTATCCAGCAAAGAGTAATTATAAACTTTTAGATTTTTGTAGTCATCTTCCCTATTTTCATTTATTTCATCTAAAATTTTTTTCATCCTCATTGAAGGTGACAAGTCTCCGTTGCTTCTTGCTAATGCAAGTACCTGATTGTTGTTTTTAAGTAATTCCGCTGCAAAATGTGATGCCACATATCCATTTGCTCCATCTATGATTATTCTATTCATGTTTTATTGTTTATCTATCAAAACAGAGTTATAAATTAAAGAAAAATTACAAGCATAAACAAAACACTTAGTGGAATCAACAAATTGTCAGTACCTCTCCAGCTGAACATCTCTACTAAAGTACTCACTGAAGCGATACATGCTGATAACCAAAATGTCTTAAAATTAAAGTCCATATTATTGAAATACAAAGCTAAAATGCATATTATGAAGCATGAAACAAAGAAAGATCCTGATCCAAGAACAGTTTTATGTAAGGTATGACCAAAAATCCTGATATTTCTGTTTCTCCTTTTAAAATTAAGGCCAAGAATACCCGCCATCGGGTCACAGATGGCAAGAACAAGCATTGGAAGAATAAACATAATTTTGCTGTCTAATAGATCTGATATCAGGAAAGTCAAATATATTGATACTGGAAGCAGATAACTTCCCGTCGATTTTCTATCTATGTCGTTTATTGATTGAAGTTGTTTGATTTGTTTGCTGATAAGCAACACGATAAAGAAAATCGTTGCCAGAATCAGAACATACCAGTGACTGTTAAAAAGAAAGGGGAATACAGTTGTAGAAAGTGTTGCTGCAAAGTGAGCAAATTTTCTCGTCATCTCACCTTTCAGTTCGTATCTTCTATATATCAATTCTGTAAAAATCAGCAAACAGGCAATTGCAACGAGGAAAATGATTGTTAATAATATTTGATTACCCATATCTTTTGTTTTATAGCATTTACAAATCGGCAAAAAATCTTAACAAAGCAATCCATGCTCCTGATGCAATTAAGCTGTCAAATCTGTCTAAGAATCCCCCGTGCCCAGGTATTAAATTACTGAAGTCTTTGACTTTGTATTGTCTCTTGTAAAATGAACTTGCCATATCACCAACAAAAGCTGAAAGAATAATATTTACAGTAAGTGCTATAGCTTCTATGGAAGAGATATATAAAAGATTTTTTAGCAAGAGGCCACTAATTAATGCAATAAGAGTACCACCTGCAAGGCCTCCCCATGTTTTATTGGGACTTATTGTCGGCATAAGTTTTCTTTTACCCCATAGTTGTCCGGATATTTGACTGAAGCTGTCAAAAATTGACAATATTAAAAATACATATAAAACAAGTTCTTTCTCCATTCCGCTGAAGACAAAAAATCCGGCAGATATAATTAGAAAAATTAGCAGTGAAAAATAAAACACTTGTCTATGAAAATGTCCTGACTTAACATATAGTCTTGATAATTCCAGACAGCCTGAAATGATGATAATTATGGCAACTGATCTGAAAAATACAGGACCCAGCACAATGCAGAAAAAGACTATGTTTATTATTATAAAGTATGTCAGAAACTTTACCCAATTATTTCTTGCAACTGTTCGTTCCTTTTTTCTGTTGATAAATATAAATCCGACAGCTCCTAAAAGGAAATATGCCAATATTATATAATAGATAATTCTAATCATATCGATGAATTAATAAATAACCATCATTATACCAAATGCAATCATTGCTATTGCATACCACTGTCTTATATTGGTTTCAGCTTTTTCCAGTTCGGCACCGGCGAAAGTTTTCGAACCGACAAATGCACCAATAATTGTCCCTAAAGTAAGAAATATTACCAGAGTCAGGTCAATATCTCCAACCAGAATATGCCCTCCCAATGCAGAAATCGTATTGACAAAAACTATCATGACAGAAGTGCCGACAACCATTTTTAATGGGATTCTCATATCAAACAATCCTGTAAGAACAGGTGCAGTCCCACTTGTCCCAAATGTTCCTGTAATTATTCCGGAAAGGAAACCATAAAATGAGCCTCTTGTAATTTTCCTAATTTTTTTTAATTCGGGCAGGCAAGTACCATTCAATTCAGCTTTCTTTTTTTTTCTTGTTGTCCAAATCATATGAAAAGCTATTATAATTGAATAGATCCCAAAACATATTTTTAATTGTTTCGAATTTATCCGACTGGTTATGGCAGCACCAGATAAAGCTCCTATAATGCCTGAAATTGAGAAGATCAACCCAACCTTAAGATTTACGTTACCTTTTCTGTAATGCCCAAATGAACTGGCAAGACAAACTGGCAAAGTGGCTGCAAGAGATGTAGCTACTGCTATTCTCGCTGGCACTCCAAAAAAAATTGTAAGAACAGGAAGAAAGAAAAAACCTCCACCTCCCCCTGTCATTGAGGCAAAAAAGGCAATAATAAACCCTATTACCGGCAGCCAAAGATAAATGTATTTAAATGATGACAGAAAAAACATATTAATACTAAATTTGCTTCTCTATTTTTTTCTCCTTAAGTACCCAATATAAACCTTTTACGTTTGATCGTATCTCTTTTTTCAAATAGAACTGAATAGCTAAATGCTCCAAAGAACCCAATATCCCCCAAACAATCATGAAATAGTATAAAGATGGGACAAAGCCGATGGTGAAAAGACAAAAGAAAAAAAGTCCCTGAATGTATCCTCCGATTTTTGTCATATACAGATGAAAACTCGGAATTTTACCAAGTCTTATCAGATAAACAATAATTGGGATAATCAAAAATCCAACAAAAATCAAGAAACTTGTCATATAAGGCATAAAATCTTCCCACTTGAAAACAAAGATGCCTATGATTGCAGCAAGATATGTCAAATCATCAGCGAATGAATCTATTTTTGCACCAAATTCAGTCTCAAGCTTGAATTTTCTGGCGATAAAACCATCCGCAACATCTGTCAGTAAGTTGATTATTACAAAAATTGCAAATAAATTTTCTTTTCCACTCAATATAAATCCCAAAATCAGGGGAAATACTGCTATTCTATATAGAGTTAATATATTTGGAATATTGAATAATTGTTTCCCCTTCATGAAATATTTGCTAGTTGTTACAAATATATGAATTAGTTGTTACAAATATATGAATTTATATAATAAATTACCACTACAGTCTTGGAGTAATAGGTAATTTAGTAAATTTGAATTACTTTATAAAATATGTTGTAATTATGGAATTTAGGATAAGAGAAGCTATGCCGGATGATGTCGGCATTATACTTGGATTTATTTGTAAACTAGCAGAATATGAGAAATTGAGGGATGAAGTTACTGCTACCAAGGAGATACTGTATGATTCACTCTTTGTCAAGAAGTCTGCAGAGGTGCTTATTGCTGAGGAAGATTACACACCGGTCGGATTTGCCGTTTACTTTCACAATTTTTCTACCTTTAAAGGGAAGGCTGGTCTTTATCTTGAAGATCTGTTTGTTTTGCCAGAACATAGAGGCAAAGGTTATGGTAAAAAACTGTTTTTATATCTTATTCAAATTGCCAGGGAAAGAGGGTGCGAAAGGTTTGACTGGTCTGTTCTTAAGTGGAATGAACCATCAATAAAGTTTTACAAAAGTTTTGGAGCGGAACCGCTCGAAGACTGGGTTACCTTTAGACTTACAAAATTTTAATCATAAATTATGAAGACAATTGCATTGGTCGCACACGACAACAGAAAAAAAGATTTAATGGAGTGGGTTGAGTTTAATAAGGAGACTCTAAAGAAGCATAAATTGGTTTGTACCGGGACAACTGGAAGGATGGTTAAGGAAACTCTTAGTAAAGGATCACATAATGAAGAAAAGGAGCTGGATATTACTATTCTCAAGTCTGGTCCATTGGGAGGCGATCAACAGTTGGGCGCTCGTATTGCCCAGGAAGAAATTGATTTACTCTTTTTCTTATGGGATCCAATGCAACCTCAACCACATGATGTTGACGTAAAAGCTCTACTTAGAATTTCAAGTCTCTACAATGTCCCTACGGCTACTAATCGTTCTACTGCAGATTTTTTGATTTCTTCTCCTCTTTTTGATACTGACTATCATCCAAAGTTGATCAGTTATGAAGATTATGTAACCAGAAAACTGATTTTATAAACTTCTACATATCATTTGATTATCATCTTAATGGTAAAAATGGAGTTCTTCTCTTTTTTCCCTTCTATAATCACATTGTTATCTGATATGTGTCTATAAATTTCTACCTGATCATTCAGTCTGGTTTCGAGGTTGAAATTTATAATCATATCAGAGACTTGTATGCTTGAATAAAATTCAGGATCAAGTGAATCTATTGCCCATTCAACATATTTAGCGTTGTTAGTATGTTTGTTTATGTCCACATCACTATATGATACCTTTTTAGTATGGACATATTCCATTTCATGAGGAGTAATAATTTTTTCGGCGTGTTCTGTAATTGCATCTTTTAAGTGGATGGTATCAGGATGTCCCAATAACTCAATTTTGTGCATTTTTCTTGTTTCAATGTTGATTATTACCCATGAAGATGTCGCTTTGATAACGGCCTCTTCATCCTCATTATTTACAACAAAGTCTCTATACCAAAATAATCTGTCTCCTCCTTTGTGCCATGTATACATAGTGATGTTATCTTTCCATTTTGGAATATCCTTGAATATGATATGCATTCTCGAAAGCACCCACACAACGCCCTCTTTTATAAGTGTGTCATAGCCAAACCCCAATAAATTCGCATGCTGACCTGCAATTTCCTGTGCATAATTCATGAATGTAAATAGTTTAAGACTTGCATTCATGTCAGTCTCATAACTTTTTACAAGATATTTTTCACTGTAGATTTTCATGGCAATTCAAAAAAGCAAAATTAGAGATTAATTGTCTAAACAATAAATTTAGATTAACTTTGTAACCCTGTATTACAATCCGTATTTATTTATGAGCACTAAATATGTTTTTGTTATGGGAGGAGTTACCTCTTCCTTAGGAAAAGGTATTATTGCATCCTCTTTGGCTAAGTTGTTACAAGCAAGAGGGCTGTCTGTCACAATTCAAAAATTTGATCCATATATCAATGTCGACCCGGGTACACTTAATCCATATGAGCATGGAGAATGTTACGTTACAGAGGATGGTGCTGAGACTGATTTAGATCTGGGTCATTATGAGAGGTTTCTGAGTACCTTTACATCTAAGGCCAATAATGTTACCACCGGTAAGATCTATAGAACTGTAATTGACAAGGAGAGACAGGGCGCTTACCTTGGAAAGACAGTTCAGATAATTCCTCATATTACAGATGAAATAAAGCGCAGAATGTTGTTGCTGGGAAAGTCGGGTAATTTTGACGTAATTATTACAGAACTTGGGGGTACAGTGGGTGACATTGAGTCTCTTCCTTTTATTGAAGCTGTTAGACAACTTCAATGGGAACTTCCGGATGAGGATTGTCTTGTGGTTCACCTTACACTCGTGCCTTATTTAAATGCAGCCAAAGAGCTAAAAACCAAGCCGACCCAACATTCAGTGAGGGCATTACAACAAAACGGGGTACACCCTGATATAATTGTTTGTCGTACAGAACATCCATTACCTTCTGAGATTAGAAGAAAAGTTGCATTGTTCTGCAATGTGAGACCAAATGCAGTAATTGAGTCAATTGATGCACCCAGTATTTATGAAGTGCCGTTGAATATGTATAAGGAAAAACTGGATGAGCTCGTTCTTAGAAAGTTTAAATTGGATTCATATCTGACACACGATCTTGAACTTGTGAAATGGAAAGAATTTCTGGAAAGAATTCATAATCCTAAAGATACAGTAGATATTGCACTGGTTGGAAAGTATGTTGAATTGCAAGATGCTTACAAGTCTATTTTGGAATCCTTTATACACGCCGGAGCAGAAAATGAGTGCAAGGTCAATGTTCATTACGTGCATAGTGAATATGTCAATGAAAACAATGTGGCAGACAAACTTGCAGGTATGCATGGTATTCTTGTTGCGCCAGGTTTTGGGGAGAGAGGCATTGAAGGTAAAATCCTTTCAGTTAAATATGCGCGAGAACAGGGAATTCCATTTTTTGGCATATGTCTTGGCATGCAAATGGCAGTAGTTGAATATGCTAAAAATGTTCTTGGACTTGAAGATGCCATGACTACAGAGATTAAGCAAAATGCCAAAAATCCGGTAATAGATTTGATGGAAGATCAGAAAAGTCTTACAATCAAAGGTGGAACAATGAGGTTGGGTGCATATAGGTGTGATATTGAAGAAGGCTCGCTTGCATATTCCATTTATGGTAAAAAGGAAATTTCGGAGAGACACAGACACAGATACGAGGTTAATAGCGATTATGTTGAAGCTCTTGAGAAGGGAGGACTTCATGCTTCTGGCAAAAATCCAGATACCGGATTGGTTGAGATTATAGAATTACCCGGACATCCTTTCTTTATTGGAGTACAGTTTCATCCGGAGTTGAAGAGCACACCCGAAAGACCACAGCCCATTTTTGTTGCCTTTGTTAAAGCAGCGTTGAAGCATAAACACAAGAATGATAGTTCAAACATATGATCATAAAATCTCTTGTTCAGAGAGTCTTTTTAAAATTTTGATAACAGCAGTGCTATTGTTTGCCGGTGTATTGGATCGTGTATCCTTAGCCCAGGTGGCTGTCAAGGCGGAAGTATGCAAATGTAAAATTGTTGAAGTACTTCCACACGATGTTAATTCATATACTCAAGGTCTTTTTTTTCATAAAGGTCAACTTTATGAAAGTTCTGGACAATATGGTGCATCTTTTTTCCGGAAAGTAGATCTTTCTAAGGGAACAGCTTTGCAAAGTTTTAATTTTCCTGACGAATATTTTGCCGAAGGAGCAACGGTTTTGGGAGATTTGTTATATATTCTTACTTGGCAGCAAAGAGTTGTTTTTGTGTATGATATAAACACGTTTAAACCGATTAAACAATTTTTTAATCCCCGTGAAGAGGGTTGGGGTCTTACAACTGATGGTAAAGATTTGATAATGAGTGACGGTTCATCATACCTTTTCTTTATGGATCCTGCCACGTTTAAGGAAAAGCGAAGGATTACCGTAAAGCTTGACGGTAAAGCTATTGATCGGTTAAATGAATTGGAGTATATAAAGGGAGAAATCTGGGCTAATGTATATCAGGAGGATTTTATATTGATAATAGATCCTTCTACTGGTACAGTAAGGAAAGTAGTTGATTGTAAAAACATACTTCCGACAAGCATGAGAACATCAAAAACAGACGTGCTTAATGGGATAGCATATAATCCATTGACAGACAAAATATATATTACGGGCAAATATTGGCCGAAAATGTTTAGAATCACGTTATCATCGAGGTAAACTATAAAAAAATAATTTACCTCGATTTTACTTATATTTGTAAATTACATCAAAAATTTTTAATAAACAATGGCATTCATAAATGGTATCCTTAAAAAATTCTTCGGGACCAAGTCTGAAAAGGACATGAAGCTAATCCAGCCTTATGTTGACAAGACTCTTGAAGCTTATGAAAGGATAGATAGTCTTACTCATGATGAGTTAAGAGCTGAGACACAAAAAATAAAAAAGATAATTACAGACTATGTTGCAGAGGACGAGGCAAAGAAAAAATCCTTAAGGAAAAAACTGGAGGACCTTACCATAGATATATCTGAAAAGGAATCACTTGCTACAGAAGTTGACAAGTTGACTAAAAAGATTGATGAGAAGTTGGAAGAGGTTTTGCTTCAGGTTCTACCTGATGCATTTGCAATAATGAAATCTACTGCTCGAAGATTTAAGGAGAATAATGAGATTGTTGTTACAGCTACTCAAAGTGACAAAGATTTATCTGCAGAACATGATTTTGTAAGAATAGAAGAAGATAAAGCTATTTGGAAAAACACCTGGATGGCTGGTGGCAACAGAATTCAATGGGACATGGTTCATTACGATGTTCAGTTGGTTGGTGGTGTAGCTCTTCACCTGGGCAAGATTGCGGAGATGGCAACCGGCGAAGGTAAAACACTCGTCGCAACCCTTCCTGTATTCCTCAATGCTTTGGCAGGTAAAGGAGTACATATTGTTACTGTGAATGATTATCTTTCAAAAAGAGACTCGGAATGGATGGGGCCTCTTTATCAATTTCACGGACTAAAGGTTGATTGTATTGACAAGCACGAACCAAATTCCGACTCAAGAAAAGCAGCATACAGAGCCGATATTACTTTTGGAACAAATAATGAATTTGGCTTTGATTACCTTCGTGATAACATGGCAGTAAACCAGGATGATATAGTTCAGCGCAAGCACCATTATGCTATAGTTGATGAGGTGGACTCAGTGTTAATTGATGATGCAAGAACACCATTGATTATATCAGGTCCTGTGCCAAGAGGTGATGATCAGCAGTTTGTGGAATATAAGCCTATAGTTGAAAAACTTTATGCTGCTCAACGTTCTATAGTAACACAGGTACTTAATGAAGCCAGAAAAAAAATATCTGAGGGAAACGATGAGGAAGGCGGCTTACTCCTTTTGAGGGCTCATAAGGGTTTGCCAAGATACAATCCCCTGATTAAATATTTAAGTGAACCGGGAATTAAACAGCTTCTTTTGAAGACTGAAAATTTCTATATGCAGGATAATAATAAACAGATGCATATAGTGACCGATCCTCTTTATTTTGTAATAGATGAAAAACAAAAATCTGTGGATTTCACTGACGCAGGTAATGAATTTGTTTCCAAGATTGTAGATGATCCGAAATTTTTCATTTTACCCGATATTGGAAGCGAAATCTCTGAGCTGGAGAAAAAAAACATTTCAGATGAAGAAAAGGCTGCGGCCAAAGATGCTTTGATTGCAGACTATGCCCTTAAGAGTGAGAGAGTTCACACTGTGAGTCAACTTCTTAAAGCATACACAATGTTTGAAAAAGATGTTGAATATGTCATTCTTGATAATAAGATTAAAATCGTTGACGAGCAGACAGGTCGTATACTCGAAGGTAGAAGATATTCTGATGGTCTTCATCAGGCGATAGAAGCAAAAGAGAATGTTAAGGTAGAGGCTGCTACCCAGACTTTTGCCACAATTACTCTGCAAAACTATTTTAGAATGTATCATAAATTGGCTGGAATGACAGGAACTGCAGAGACAGAGGCCGGCGAATTCTGGTCAATCTACAAATTAGATGTGGTGGTTATTCCGACCAACAGGCCGGTCATAAGAAAGGATATGGAAGATTTAATCTTCAAGACCAAACGTGAAAAATACAATGCAGTTATTGAGGAAATAGTCAGACTCACAAACTTGAACAGACCGGTTTTGGTAGGAACTACATCTGTGGAGGTTTCGGAACTCCTTAGCAGAATGTTGAAATTGAGAGGTATACGTCATAATGTTTTGAATGCAAAGCAACATGCCAAAGAAGCGGAAATTGTTGCTGAGGCAGGTCAACCAAGATCTGTTACTATTGCGACCAATATGGCAGGTAGAGGTACAGATATAAAACTCGGTCCCGGGGTTAAGGAAGCGGGAGGTCTAGCTATTATTGGTACAGAGAGACATGATTCGAGACGTGTAGACAGACAGCTAAGAGGCCGTGCAGGACGTCAGGGAGATCCTGGATCTTCCAGCTTTTATGTTTCTCTTGAAGATGATCTGATGCGCTTGTTTGGTTCGGAGAGGATAGCAGGTCTGGTAGACAGAATGGGAATGAAAGATGGAGAAATGCTACAGCACAGTATGCTTTCAAAATCAATAGAAAGAGCCCAGCGTAAGGTGGAGGAGAATAATTTCGGGATACGTAAAAGACTGCTCGAATATGATGATGTAATGAACTCTCAGAGAGAGGTAATTTATACACGCCGCCGCAATGCTCTTTATGGTGAAAGAGTTGATGTTGATGTTCAGAATATGATTACTGATTATGTTGAGAATTTTGTTGTATCACATCACGGCTCATCCAATTTTGACGACTTTGTCAATGAATCGATAAGAAATCTTTCTATTGAAGTCGGCATGGACGAGACATTCTATGAAGGTTCTTCTTTAAATGAAGTGACCGAAGCTTATCTAAATCATGTCAATGACATCCTGAAACGCAGGAGAGACACTCTTTTACAGCAGTCATGGCCTATCATCAAACAAATTTATGAATCTCAGGGAGCTGTATATCAAAATATTGCAATTCCTGTAAGTGATGGGCATAAAATGCTGCAAATGATAGTAGATCTCAAAAAAGCATATGAAACAAATGGTCTTGAAGTTGTGAGAGCTCTTAACAAGAGCATTACACTGATGATGATAGATGAACATTGGAAAGAACATTTGCGGGATATGGATGATCTTAAGCAGTCAGTTCAGAATGCTACATATGAACAGAAAGACCCACTTTTGATATATAAGTTTGAGAGTTTTGAACTCTTTAAAACAATGCTCGACAAAATCAGCAGGGATGTTATCTCCTTTTTGTTGAAGGCTCACATCCCTCTTAGAGAGAATACCCAACAGCCTCCTCAACTTAATCTGAGACAGGAAGCTAGAAGAAAAGCAGGTTTAAATAATATTAGAACATCTCGCGAAGAGCTTTCAACATCAGGAGGAGAACCAAAATCACAAGGACCTGTTCATGTTGAAAAGAAAGTTGGCAGAAATGATCCATGTCCATGCGGGAGTGGAAAAAAGTATAAAAATTGTCATGGCGCTAATTTATAAGAATTTTGACTTATGTATGATATTATAGTACTTGGATCCGGCCCAGGTGGTTATGTAGCAGCAATCCGGGCATCCCAGTTGGGGATGAAGTGTGCTGTGGTTGAGAGAGCGGAGCTTGGAGGTATTTGTCTTAATTGGGGATGTATTCCTACCAAGGCTTTGTTAAAAAGTGCGCAAGTATTGAATTATGCAAAGCATGCCGGGGAATATGGTTTAAATATTTCCTGTAATGTATCGGCCGATATTTCGAAGATGGTTTCAAGAAGCCGTGATGTCGCTTCAGGAATGAGCAGAGGTATTGAGTATCTTTTCAAAAAAAATGGAATTTCTGTCTATTTTGGGAATGGTAAAATTGTTCAGCCTGGAAAAGTAAAAGTTGATTTAAACGACGGAACATCCACACAGTTGGAGGCATCTAATATTGTTATCGCTACAGGTTCAAGAGCCAATTCACTCCCTTTTGCACCAATCGATGGTGAAAAAATAATCTCTTATCGTCAAGCTCTTGTCCCCGAAATTATACCGGCAAGCATGGTGGTGATAGGTTCCGGAGCTATTGGAAGCGAATTCGCATTTTTGTATAGATCACTTGGTTCAGAGGTAACACTGATTGAATATCTTGACAACATCGTCCCATTGGAAGATGAAGAGGTCTCCGCACAGCTGAGTAGATCTTTTCGTAAAATGGGAATTAAAATTCTTACTTCTGCCAGAGTCAACAGTGTTGAGAAAAATGATTCTGGATGCAAGGTTGAAGTCTTGACAAAGAAGGGTACAGAATATATTGAAGCAGAGAAAGTTTTATCCGCAGTAGGTGTTATTGCCAACACGGAAAATTTGGGATTGGAAAATTGTGGTGTTGTGGTTGAAAGAGGTAAAATAAGAGTTGACCCGTTTTATTCAACAAATGTGAAGGGTATATATGCAATAGGAGATGTAATTGCAACTCCTGCTCTGGCTCATATCGCCTCTGCTGAAGCTATTTGCTGTGTTGAAAAAATTGCCGGATTAGATTCTAAACCTCTCGATTATAATAATTTCCCCGCCTGCACCTATACTTCTCCCGAAATAGCATCTGTAGGAATGACTGAAAAAGCAGTCAAGGAATCCGGAATTAACTATAAAGTAGGGAAATTTTTTTTTACAGCCTCAGGCAAGGCGGCCTCATCAGGAGAAAAAGATGGTTTTGTAAAGCTTATTATTGATGCAGAAAGTGATAATATATTGGGCGCTCATCTTATCGGTGCTAACGTTACAGAGATGATTTCCGGCATTGTCGTCGCAAGATCACTGGGGGTTAAGGCAAGAGATATAGCACATTCAATTCATCCTCATCCAACTATGAGCGAGGCTATTATGGAAGCTGCAGCTGCTGCTCACGGAGAGGTAATTCATTTATAATTATTAATAATTTACAATATGTCTAAGGTGGAATCAGTTACACAGGTAAACGAGGTCAACAGAATCTCTGTGGGAACAGAGTTTCGTGGAAAGTTAATTTCCTCATGTGACATAAGAATTGATGGATATTTTGAAGGAGATCTTAATACCACAGGCAAGCTTGTGATAGGTGAATCCGGTAAACTTATCGGCAATGTTATAAGTAGAAGTTGTGACATTTGGGGAACACTTCAGGGTAAAGTAGTAGTCAGAGAGACATTTGGCTTGAAGAAAAGTGGTTCGATAACAGGTAATCTATTTTGCCAGCGAATTTTTATTGAAGATGGTGGTCTTTTTAATGGTTCCTGTAAAATGATAGACGAAAACACTTTTGGAGAACTTTCCGGTGGAGAACTTCCCGGCAAACAGGAGCATCTTGAGGAGAACTGATGCTCCTGAACTTTATATTGTAGCTTTGATTTTGTAGTTGTTTCTTTCGCTGCTGTTTCTTGTAACAAGTTCTCCGACAAAACCTGCAAGAAACAATTGTAAACCCACAATAAGTGCTACCAAAGATATGTAAAACAAAGGTTGATCTGTAACAGCCCTGTAATAAAGGCCTTTGGATTGTGCGGAGATTTTTTCAATAATTAGCCAGATTGAGGTAATAGCTCCAATAACGAATGTCAGACTTCCTATCAGGCCAAAAAAATGCATCGGCCTTTTTCCAAATTTTGACAGAAACCACAAAGTAAGAAGATCCAGAAATCCATTCATAAATCTATCCACGCCGAATTTACTTTTTCCGAACTTCCTGGGTCTGTGAATCACAACTTTTTCTCCGATTCTTGTGAATCCTGAATTTTTAGCTATGTAAGGAATATATCTGTGCATTTCTCCATAGACTTCGATATTTTTAACAACCTCTTTTCTGTATGCCTTGAGGCCGCAGTTCATGTCATGCAGTTTAATGCCGGTGACCATTCTTGCAGTGGCATTATAAATTTTTGATGGAATATTTTTGGCTATAAAATTGTCCCGTCTCTTCTTTTTCCAGCCTGAGACAAGATCATATTGCCCTGAATTAATCATATCGAAGAGTGCAGGAATCTCTTCGGGACTATCCTGAAGATCTGCGTCCATAGTTACAACAACATCTCCCCTTGCGGCTTCAAATCCACAGAAAAGTGCAGCCGATTTGCCATAGTTTCTTCTAAAGCTGACTCCTCGAATCAATGAGGGATATTTTCTTGAAAGATCTTCGATAACTTTCCATGAAGAATCAGTACTTCCATCGTCGATTATTATTATTTCATATTCAATACGTTTGCCATAAAGGGCTTTCTCAATCCATGGTATAAGTTCTACAAGAGATTCCTCTTCGTTGTATACGGATATAATTATCGAGAGATCCATTATAAATTATAATGTTTGCTGATAGTTGTCAGTTGGAAAGGTTTCTTTTTTAGTATAATTTGCAATAATTGCAGAAGCAATCAATCCGAAAACGGTATAATAGAAAAATGATGTAACAGTAATTATTTGAGGAAGTTTTGCTTGATATCTTTCTATGGCTTCTGCTCCGGCAGGGTTGGCTGACTGCATGGCCATTGCTACCTGTTCAACGGCATCCTGCAAAGATTCAGGGAATAGAATAGCATACTGGAGAAAGTTAAATGCAGCCAGAACTATTGACGAAAGAAGGCAAATTTTGAATCCATAGTTAAAACCGTCTTTATACGAGAAACTTTCAAGTTCTTTGCCAAACTCTTTCATGAAATAATATAAGAGTGCAAGGCATCCTATAAATTTTATTATCCACAATAGTATGGAGAGAACTGTTCCGGGTTTGAAAACAACCTGGATAAGGCTGACAACAATAGTAATAATTGAAAGGAGTAGCGCATTTATGGCAGCTGTTCTCCATTGAGAAGATTGCATAGCAAGTTGATTTATAATGTAAACTGTAAAATTTAAGCTATTCAAAAGTAACTAAAAATGTTATGAATGCAAAATTTATGGATTAACAAAAAATAACTAACTTCGCAACCTATAAGAATTGTGTTAAAGATTATGATCAAAATTACTTTCCCGGACGGGAGCGTCCGTCAATACGAAAAGGGAATTACCCCTTATGAGATTGCTCAAAGTATCAGTCCAAAATTAGCTCAGGAGGTTCTTGTTGCAACGGTTAATGGCAAAATTTGTGAACTTAACAGGCCAATAAATGAAGACGCTGCCATCAAGTTGCATAAGTGGGAAGACGAAGAAGCTAAGAGAACATTTTGGCACTCATCTTCGCATCTTATGGCCGAAGCGCTTGAGCTTCTTTATCCGGGAGTTAAATTTGGCATAGGTCCTGCTATCGAAATAGGTTTTTATTATGATATTGATCTGGGGGACAGAGTTATAGCTGAATCAGACTTAAAGAGAATTGAAGACAAAATGCTTGAGTTGGCTAAAGAAAAACAGCATTTTGTCAGAAGAGAAGTGAGCAAGGAAGAGGCCATGAAGACATATTCCGACAAGGGAGATCAATATAAATGTGAATTAATACGCGATCTGGAAGATGGTACTATAACCTTTTATACAAATGGTTCCTTTACAGATTTATGCAGAGGGCCTCATCTTGTAGACACATCAGTGATAAAAGCTGTAAAACTCACCTCTATTGCCGGTGCTTACTGGAGAGGCAACGAAAAAAATAAAATGCTGACTAGAATATACGGGGTCACATTTCCTCAAAAGAAACTTCTTGATGAGTATCTGATCTTTATGGAAGAAGCCAAAAAGCGTGATCATAGAAAAATTGGGAAAGAGCTTGAACTGTTTGCCTTTTCACAAAAAGTTGGTCAGGGTCTTCCTCTTTGGTTGCCCAAGGGTGCTCAGTTAAGAGAAAGACTTGAAAATTTTTTGAGGATTGTTCAGAAAAAAGGCGGTTACCTTCCTGTCATCACTCCTCATATTGGGCAGAAAGAACTTTATGTCACTTCCGGGCACTATGCAAAATATGGTGCAGACTCATTTCAGCCTATTCATACCCCACAGGAGGGAGAAGAGTTTCTATTAAAACCTATGAATTGTCCTCATCATTGTGAAATATATAAGACAAAACCACGTTCATACAAGGATTTGCCTCTTCGTTTTGCGGAATTTGGCACAGTTTATCGTTATGAGCAGAGTGGAGAACTTCATGGACTTACCAGAGTTAGAGGTTTTACACAGGATGATGCTCACATTTTTTGTCGCCAGGATCAGATAAAGGAAGAGTTTAACAAGGTTATAGACATTGTGCTTTATATTTTTAAGACTTTGGATTTTAAAGATTTTACAGCACAAATTTCACTTCGTGACCCTGAAAACAAAGAGAAATATATTGGTAGTGACGAAAATTGGGAAAAGGCGGAAAGGGCTATTATTGAATCGGCTCACGAGAAGGGACTTAATACGGTCATTGTGCTTGGTGAAGCAGCGTTCTATGGCCCAAAACTGGATTTTATGGTCAAAGATGCTATTGGCAGAAAATGGCAACTTGGTACAATTCAGGTAGATTATAATTTGCCCGAAAGATTTGATCTTGAGTATATCGGCTCTGATGACAAGAAATACAGGCCTGTAATGATACATAGAGCTCCGTTTGGCTCTATGGAGAGATTTGTCGCAGTGCTTATTGAACATACGGGCGGTAAATTCCCATTGTGGCTTGCTCCTGATCAGGCTGTTATTCTTCCTGTTAGTGAGAAGTATAACGAATATGCAAAAAAAGTTGTAGATTTGCTGACTAATAACGATATTCGCGCCCTAATTGACGACCGAAACGAAACTATTGGCAAAAAAATCAGAGAGAATGAGTTAAAACGCATTCCTTACATTCTGATTGTTGGAGAAAAAGAAGCTGAGGCAGGGACTGTTTCTGTCAGAAGACAGGGCGAAGGAGATAAAGGCACAATGACTCCAGATAATTTTGTTGAAGTGGTTAATAGAGAGATTAAAGAACAAATAGGATATTAATTTAAAATAGGAGGATATTTTATCGAATCGACTTTTAAACCTCGCCAGGGTGTATCATCGTCAAGAACACCGGGCTCAAACAAATCGGGCAATCCCAGCAGGGAGCATCAATACAGGAAAGCTCCAGTACAGGATGGCCCGAGAGTAAATAATGAAATAACTGCACCAAAAGTGAGAGTGGTAGGGGAGAATATACAAAACCCCGGTATTTATTCATTTTCGGAGGCAATTAAGATGGCAGAGGCGTTAGAGTTGGATCTGGTTGAAATATCTCCTAATGCAGATCCTCCTGTTTGTAAGATTGTAGATTATCAAAAATATCTTTATCAGCAGAAGAAAAAGGCAAAGGAGATGAAGTCCAATGCCAGCAAGGTGGTTATAAAGGAGATACGTTTTGGTCCAAACACTGATGAGCATGACTATCAATTCAAACTTAAGCATGCTCAGGCGTTTCTTCAAGAGGGATGTAAAGTAAAGGCCTTTGTTTTCTTTAAGGGAAGATCAATTATCTTTTCGGATCAAGGGGAAAAATTGCTTTTAAGATTTGCCCTCGACCTTGAGGATTATGGAAAGGCTGAACAGATGCCAAAACTGGAAGGGAAAAGGATGATAATGATGCTTGCGCCCATTAAGAAAAAGTAATTTTAACTTTTAAAATAATACATAGATGCCTAAGATGAAGACCAACACCGGTGCAAAAAAACGATTTGAACTTACCGGCACCGGCAAAGTGAAAAGAAAGCATGCTTTCAAAAGTCACATTTTAACAAAGAAATCTACCAAGAGAAAGAGAAACCTTACTCATACTGCTATTGTTTCGCCAGCAGACGAGAAAAAGGTTAAAGATCTTTTGGTTTCATAATTATTTATTAACCTGAATGTTCAGCAGAACAAGTCTCTTGTGGAGCAGAGCGCTGACGTTCTTAAACAAAACAAAAGATGCCAAGATCAGTTAATTCGGTAGCTTCAAGAGCACGCCGTAAAAAAATTCTAAAACAGACACGCGGTAATTTCCTTGCACGCAAAAATGTATGGACAGTTGCTAAAAATACTTGGGAAAAGGGTTTAACCTATGCGTACCGCGACCGTAAAACCAAAAAGAGAAATTTTAGAGCTCTTTGGATTCAAAGAATAAACGCTGCTGCAAGACAGCATGGAATGAACTATTCACAGTTTATGGGGAAACTTGCAAAGAATAATGTAGGGCTTAACCGTAAAGTGTTGGCGGATTTAGCAATGAATGATCCTAAGGCTTTTGAGGCACTCATCAATTCAATAAAGTAAACAGAGTTGAAAGTTCGGAAGATAATAGGCAACAGATGGTTCAAATTTTCCGTTTGGGCAGTTCTTTATTTGTTGTGGGTAATTTGGCTGGAAAATTGGTGGTTTCTTTTAGGATTAATAATCATCTTCGATATCTTTATTACCCGCAAGGTAAAGTGGGCCTTTTGGAAAAAGAACTATAAAAAAGGAGAAAAACGAAATGTATGGCTTGATTGGCTGGATGCGATAATTTTTGCATTAATTGCTTCTGCATTTATAAAGGGTTTTTTCTTTGAGGCTTACATGATACCCACTTCATCTATGGAGAGAACATTGATGACCGGTGACTATCTTTTTGTAAGCAAGGTTGCTTATGGTCCAAGGGTGCCCATGACCCCAATTTCTGTTCCACTTATTCACAATGTGCTTCCAATTACCGGAGGAGAGTCTTATGTTAAATGGATTAAAAATCCATATAGGAGAATGGCAGGGTTCAGGAGTGTAAAGCGTGACGATATTGTTGTCTTTAATTTTCCAAATGGGGATACTGTGCTAAAGGGAGATCCTACAGCTGACTACTATCAGTGTATCAGGCTATATGGCAGAGAATATACTTATAAGACCTACGGTCCTGTAGTAGTAAGACCTGATGACAAAAAGGACAATTATGTTAAGAGATGTGTGGCAACAGCAGGTGATACTCTTGAGATTATAAACGGCAAAGTTTATGTGAACGGATTACCTCAGAATAATTATCCAGGTATTCAGAATACTTTTACGGTATACACAAATGGTACTACCATCAATTCAAAGATAATTGATGATATGGATATCAATCCAAATGAACTTTACTTTGATGTTAGTCTGCCAGGATACATAAATTTTCCGCTGAATGAAGATGAAGTTGAAAAAATCAGAGCAATGGCAAATGTAATAGATGTTCGTCAGAACATTGACACATATCCTCCTGATCTTCCGGATTCGCCCCTCACTATTTTTCCTTTTGAGGGTGATTTCAGATGGACTCGGGACAATTTTGGGCCATTATGGGTGCCTAAAAAGGGAACAACAGTTAAACTTACTATAGCCAATCTTCCTCTTTACAAACGCATTATTTCATCTTATGAAGACAACTCTCTTGAAGTTAAGGATTCTTTGATATTTATTAACGGAAGAGTTGTTGACAGCTATACTTTTAAGATGGATTATTACTTTATGATGGGTGATAACAGACACAATTCTGCTGATTCCAGATATTGGGGCTTTGTTCCGGAATCACATGTGGTTGGAACGCCTTCAGTAATTTGGTTCTCTAAAGATAAGAACAAGTCTTTTCCAAAAAATATAAGGTGGAAAAGGATTTTTAAAACAGTATAAATATTTTGATAATACAGAAAAAATCATGATATTTGCAGCCCCTTATGGGTGGTAAGGAATGAATTAATAAATAAATGAACAAAGATGGCACGAGTTTGTCAAATAACCGGTAAGAGAAGAATGATAGGGAATAATGTTTCTCATTCAAAACGCCGTACAAAGAGGGAATTTTCTCCAAATTTGAAGAATAAGCGTTTTTGGTTGGAAGAGGAGCAGAGATTTGTTACTCTTAAGGTTTCTACTGCAGGAATGCGAAATATTTATAAAAACGGGCTGGCTGCTACACTTAGAAAAGCTCAAAAAAATGGTTTGATTGACTTATATTAAGTATTAAGTTTCGGATATTATGGCAAAGAAAGGAAATAGAGTCCAGGTTATTCTTGAGTGTATAGAACAGAGAGAGAGTGGTGTGCCTGGGATTTCAAGATATATTACCACAAAAAACAAAAAGAATACCACTCAGCGTTTGGAACGCAAGAAATATAATCCTTACTTAAAAAAGGTGACAATTCACCGAGAAATTAAGTAACTAAGGCTAAATTATTAAACAATGGCAAAAAAGGTAGTTGCTACATTCGGTAGCGGAAAAGGAACTGGGAAAAATGTTGTTAAGTGTATCCGCATGGTTCGTTCAGAACGTACAGGAGCTTATACATTTGAGGAGGAGATTGTCCCGACAGAGGGAGTTAAAGATTTTTTTGCGAGGAAATAGCTCCTCTGTTGAGAATATAAGCTAAGGGGTGTGTCAGGTTATCATGACACACCCCTTAGCTTTAAACTTCAATAATATTATGTTATATTAAAATTGATATCTTTGTAAATTATTTTTCGAAAATGGCATTATTTGGATTGTTCGGATCAAAATCAAAGGAGGAGAAAGAGGCTCTCGACAAAGGGCTTGAGAAGACAAAAAAAGGTATTTTTGAGAAGCTTTCAAGAGCAGTCGTAGGTAAATCAAAAGTTGACGATGACACACTGGATGATATTGAAGAGGCTCTGATTGCGTCTGACATTGGCGTTGAAACTACATTAAAGATTATTGACAGGCTTGAGGCAAGAGTTCATAGGGATAAATTTATGGACAGCAATGAGCTTAATCAGATTCTAAAGGAGGAAATAGAGGCTTTGCTCAATGTTGATGACAATCATGAGGGTGATATGCCTTTTGATTTTTCAAAAAAACCATATGTCATTCTTGTTGTTGGAGTGAATGGAGTAGGTAAAACTACAACAATTGGAAAACTTGCGGCACGTCTTAAGAATTCAGGATATAAAGTTGTTCTTGGTGCTGCAGATACTTTTAGAGCTGCGGCTGTCGAACAGTTGACTATATGGAGTGAGCGTGCAGGAGTGCCAATTGTAAAGCAGGCAATGGGAGCAGACCCTGCTTCAGTTGCTTATGATACAGTTTCTTCTGCGATTGCTCAGGGTGCAGATGTGGTGCTTATAGATACTGCAGGTCGTCTTCACAACAAGGTTAATCTTATGAACGAACTTACTAAAATAAGAAATGTTATTAAAAAAATTATTCCTGATGCACCTCACGAAGTTTTACTTGTATTAGATGGATCTACAGGCCAAAATGCCTTTCAGCAAGCTAAGGAATTTACAAAAGCCACAGATGTGACGGCACTTGCAATTACAAAACTTGACGGCACAGCAAAGGGTGGAGTAGTTATTGGGATTTCAGATCAATTTAAGATTCCTGTAAAGTTTATTGGTGTTGGGGAGAAAATTGAAGATTTGCAGATTTTCAATAAAAAAGAGTTTGTAGAATCTCTGTTTTAAAGTTATTAATAAATTGTTATGAATATATCGTTTAATTGGCTCAAAAAATACGTTGATATTAATTTAAATCCTGAAGAAGTTGCTAATATCTTAAATACAATTGGTCTCGAAGTTGAAGGGATGGAATTGATTGAGCAAGTTCCTGGAGGCCTTGCAGGGGTTGTCGTAGGTGAAGTATTGGAGTGTTATAAGCACCCTGATGCAGACAAGCTCAGGGTTACTAAAGTAAATATTGGTCAGGGTGATCTACTGCAAATTGTATGTGGCGCTCCTAATGTTGCAGCGGGGCAAAAAGTCTTGGTTGCTACACTTGGAACGACTCTTTTATTTAACAGCGGGGAAAAGGTTAAGATTAAAAAATCCAAGATTAGAGGCATTGAGAGTCAGGGAATGATATGTGCTGAAGATGAATTGGGACTCGGTGCTTCTCATGAAGGAATAATGGTACTTCCTGAGGGTGCTGTTTCAGGTACTGCAGCAAAAGACTTTTTTAATTTTAAGAACGATACTCTTTTTGAAATTGGATTAACACCAAATAGAGTTGATGCAGCTTCACATATTGGAATTGCAAGAGACCTGTCGGCGTATTTAAGGCTTAATAAATGTGGAGGAGAGATGCACATACCAGATGTCTCTTCTTTTGATGATTTGGAAAGGTCTGATAATCCAGCAAAAAGTATAGATATTGAAGTTATTGCTTCTGAAGGAGCTCCAAGGTATTCAGGATTGACTTTTGATAATATAAAAATTGCTCCTTCTCCCGAGTGGTTACAAAGTGCACTGAAATCGATTGGCCTGCGATCTATTAATAATGTCGTGGATATTACCAATTTTATTTTATTTGAAACAGGACAGCCACTGCATGCTTTTGACAGAGAAAAAATAGAAGGAGACAGAGTTGTTGTAAGGTATGCAAGAAATGGAGAACGCTTTGTTACTCTTGATGGTGTTGAAAGAAATCTTCATCCTGAGGATGTCATGATCTGTAATGTCAACAGGCCGATGTGCATCGGAGGTGTATTTGGAGGTTTGGATTCAGGTATTACAGACAAAACTACATCTATTTTTTTGGAGAGTGCATATTTCAATCCTGTTTCAATCAGAAAGACATCCAAAAGACATGGTTTAAAGACAGATGCCTCTTTCAGGTACGAAAGAGGTGCAGATCCGGATATTGTTCCCTATGCACTTAAAAGAGCAGCTATCCTGTTACAGGAAGTCGCCGGCGCACGAATTGTTGGTGAAATTAAAGAGGTCTATCCAAAGAAGATTGAAAGGCCGAGAATAAAGATAGATTTAAAACGAATTGAGAGTTTCATAGGCAAGAATATTGGCAAAGAGACAATTCTCAAGATTCTTGATTGTATGGATTTTGAGATTGTATGTCAGGATGAGGCTTCTGTTGATGTTCTTTCTCCACTTTACAGGGTAGATGTTACAAGGGAGTGTGATGTTGTTGAGGAGCTGCTTCGTATATATGGATATAATAATATAGAATTACCAGAAAGAGTCGTTTCATCTATTAATACAACCTCAAGACCAGACGTTGAAAAAGTAAGAAATGTTGCTTCAGATTTACTTGTTTCTAATGGTTTTTATGAGATGATGAATAATTCACTCACCAAATCGGAATATTATTCTAAACTAAAGACATTTCCTCAATCTTCTCTTGTTAGAATATTAAATCCTCTGAGTTCTGACCTCGACTGCATGCGCCAGACTCTTTTGCTAAACGGGTTGGAAGTTGTTTCACATAATATAAATCATCAGCAAACCGATCTGAAACTTTTTGAATTTGGCAATGTCTATTCAATAACTCCAAATGCAGATCCAACTGAATTGAATTCATATATTGAACAACAAAAAATTTCTCTTTTTGTTACAGGAAATGGAGCCTTAACATGGAAAGGTGGGACTGGTTCCTCTTCTTATTTTCTTCTGAAAGGTTATCTTGAGATGCTTTTAAGAAGATTTGGGATTGAATTGGCTGATTTGTCATATTTAATGGCTCCTGAGGATATTTTTTCTGAAGGACTTTTATATTTGACAAATGATGGGAAAGAGATATCAACTATTGGCTCAATAAGCAATAATCTTCTTAAGCAGTTTGGAATTAAGCAAAAAGTTTATGCAGCTGAAATATCGTGGGCACCTCTTTTAAACTTTATTAAGAGAAACAAAATAACATTTAGAGAACTTCCCAGGTTCCCTGAAGTCAGGAGAGATTTAGCTTTACTCGTGGATGAGACTGTCTCTTTTGCAGAATTAAGAGCTCTTGCTTTTAAGACAGAAAAAAAATTGCTTAAAAAGATTGCTCTATTTGATGTTTACAAAGGAGACAAAATACCTTCAGGCAAGAAACAGTATGCAATCAGTTTTGTGTTGCAGGATCCTGAGAAGACTCTGACAGATAAATATGTTGAGGAGGTTATGAACAGGCTGCTTACTGCGTTTACAGATAAATTTGGTGCCACATTAAGGAATTAAGATGAGTATTTCGATATGGAGGAGAGGGGCAGATTATCTGAGTCTTGTTAAATTTGCTCACACTGTATTTGCATTACCATTTGCCATAATTGGCTTTTTCTTGGCAATGAAGATTGACTGTCAGGAATTTTCGTGGAAAATATTTCTTCTTGTACTTTGTGCAATGGTGTTTGCAAGAAACAGTGCCATGGGTTTTAACAGATATGTAGACAGGTTTATTGATGCAGTTAATCCTAGAACGGCCGGAAGGGAAATCCCTGCCAAAAAGTTGTCGCCATCATCAGTATTGATATTTGTGATTGTAAATGTCTCGCTTTTTATGCTGACTGCTGCATTAATTAACAGGTTGACTTTTATTCTTTCCTTACCTGCTCTCATAATAATTCTTTGTTACAGTTTTCTGAAGCGCTTTACATATTTGTGTCACTATGGATTAGGCCTTGCTCTTGCCATTGCTCCAGTTGGTGCATATATCAGTATGACAGGTTCGTTTCATATAGTTCCTCTTATTTTGTCTGCAATCGTATTTTTATGGTCGAGTGGTTTTGATATATTATATTCACTTGATGATGAGGAATTTGATAAGAATCATGCTATTCACTCGATACCTGCAAAGTTTGGACGAAAAAGAGCCATGATTATTTCAGCAGTCGGACATGCTTTGGTTTTACCGCTTTTATTGCTGTTTTATTATTATGGAATGATGGGTACAAAATACATAATAGGAGCAGTAGTTTTCATTTTGCTTCTTATTTATCAGCATTTAATCATTAGACCTACTGATATTTCCCGTCTGAATGCTGCTTTTTTTACCTCTAACGGAGTTGCATCTCTTTTGTTTGCAATTTTTACTGTTTGGGATATATTGGCATAAAAGTTCCATAACGGAACCATTCTCATAAAAAGGCGCCCAAAATAACTTTTTGAACGCCCTTTGAAAAATCTATGGGATTGTTAATATTATTTTCTACCATATTGTGCAAGTTTTCCAAGCTCTTCTTCAATTCTGAGAAGTTGGTTATACTTTGCAATTCTGTCGGTTCTGCTGAGAGAACCAGTTTTAATCTGACCGGAATTTGTCGCAACTGCAATATCAGCGATTGTTGTATCTTCTGTTTCTCCGGAGCGGTGAGATGTGACTGTAGTATATTTGTTGCGATGTGCAAGCTCTATGCAATTAAGCGTTTCCGTAAGTGTGCCTATTTGGTTTACTTTGATAAGGATTGAATTGGCGCAACCCATCTCAATGCCCTTGCGCAGGAATTCCACGTTTGTAACGAATATATCATCACCAACAAGCTGCGTTGTTGAGCCAAGTTCTTCAGTAAGAAGTTTCCATCCATCCCAGTCATCTTCTGACATGCCGTCTTCTATTGAGTCAATTGGATATTTTGCGACAAGGCTCTTAAGATAAGCAACCTGTTCTTTTGCATTTCTCTTTGCCCCTTTAGTACCTTCAAATTTTGTGTAATCGTAAATTCCATTGCTGTAAAATTCACTGGCAGCACAGTCAAGAGCAATCATGACATCTTTTCCGGGAATGTATCCGGCCTTTTTGATGGCAGCAATAATAGATTCGAGTGCATCCTCTGTGCCATTTAGAGTAGGAGCAAACCCACCTTCGTCTCCAACAGCTGTGCTGAGACCCCTGTCATGGAAAATCTTCTTTAGATTGTGAAAAACTTCTGCACCCATTCTAAGGCCTTCTCTGAAAGATTGAGCACCGGCAGGACGAATCATAAATTCCTGAAATGCTATTGGGGCATCAGAGTGTGATCCACCATTGATGATATTCATCATAGGTACTGGTAGAGTTACTGCATTTGTGCCGCCAATGTATCTGTAAAGTGGAATTTGAAGATAATCTGCAGCAGCCTTGGCAACAGCAAGTGATACACCAAGAATGGCATTAGCTCCAAGTTTCGATTTGTTAGGAGTACCATCCAACTCTATCATTGTCCTATCAATTTGTACTTGGTTGAGAGCGCTCATTCCCAATATTTCAGGTGCAATAATGTCGTTAACATTTTTAACGGCCTGTAATACACCTTTACCCATATAGCGAGATTTATCTCCGTCTCTCAATTCAAGTGCTTCATTACTCCCTGTAGATGCTCCGGAAGGTACAGATGCTCTTCCAAAAGCTCCTGACAATAGTTCAACATCAACTTCCAAAGTAGGATTTCCGCGTGAATCAAGAATCTCGCGAGCGAAAACATTACTAATTTCCATAATTAATTATATAGTTATTTGGTTAAATTTGTATAATATTTTAATAACAAATATCAAGCCATGAAATCAAGAACTTTCATTTTGATATCAATTTTAACATCATTTTTCACAATCACATCCAATGCGCAAGTTACCAGTGGTTTGAAAATTGTCAGTGGTAAAGTTGATACTGTATTTAGAGCTTCACATTATATTGTAGGAGCTGCAAAACCAGGATCTGAAATTTTTATAAACGGCATAAGCGTAAAGCAGTATAAAACAGGCTCTTTTGGGATGGAGATTAACTTGGTAGAGGGGAATAATCCTATAGAAGTGAGAGTTAGAAATTCAAATGAGGATATCAGAGAAAGTTTCTCTGTATATTACAAATTGCAATCACCTCAGTCAATAAAAAAATCTGTCAAGGACACACTGCCCTTTAATGGATTAGTAGTTACAACTCTTCCCGGAGCCTTTTTGAATTACAGTGCCGGTGATGATAGACTTGGAGGAGCAAAGATTAATTTCATTTCAGAAGGTGTGAATATGGCTGTTATCGATTCAACAGGAGACCTCTATAAAGTCAGATTGTCTGAAAATAGATATTGTTTTTTACCTAAGGAGTATGCTAAGAAGGTTCCATTTGGAACTAATCCTCCGTTTACTATTACCGGTTCATGGAGTGTTTCAAAGAACGATAAATGTGACCGAGTAAGAATTTCACTTCAAGAGAGAGTACCTTACACACTTAGTTTTGAGCTTGACCCTTCTAAGATAATAGTAGATTTGTATAGTGCTCAATGCAATTCTAACTGGATAACTCAATATCTTGATTTGGAAGCCATAGATTATGTGGATTTTGCACAGATTGAGCCTGATGTTTTCAGAGTAATTATTAAGCTTAAATCCAATAAATGTTGGGGATATACTGCGGAGTATTCTGACAACTCTTTAGTAATTAGTGTTAAACATTCTCCAAATCCTACTCTTAAAGGTATGGTAATTGGTCTGGATGCCGGGCATGGAGGAAGTGCATCAGGTGCGGTTAGTCCATCCGGTATTAAGGAAAAGGATTTGAATCTTTCAATGGTATATATGTTGAAGGAGGAGTTTGAAAAAAGAGGTGCCAAAGTGGTTCTGAGCAGAAAGGATGATTCAGATATGACTATGGCTGAAAGAAAGAAAATTTTCAAAGATGCCGGAATAGACATGCTTATATCCATACACTGTAATGCAAGTGGCAATCCATTAGTAAGTGGTGGCACAAGTGCATATTACAAGCATATTGAATATAGAGATCTGACTGCAGCCATTCTTAAAAGGTTGGTTGCCATTGATGGAGGAATAAAGAATTTTGGTCTTGTAGGTAATTTTAATTTTTCTCTGAATGGACCGACAGATTATCCGTCAGTCCTTGTTGAAACTTTGTTTTTGAGTTCTTTGCCAGATGAGGAGAAAATATCTGACCCTCAATTCAGGAGAAAAATGATGATTGAAGTGGCAGAAGGGGTTGAAGACTATCTGAAAATTGTGAAAAAGGAGGCTAAAAAGGAGAAGTAACAGTCTGATGGGATTTGAACTAAAGTCTGACTATAAGCCTACGGGAGATCAGCCTGAAGCTATTGAGCAACTGGTCAACTATCTTCAAAACGGCGTAGAAGCTGTGACCTTGCTTGGTGTGACCGGTTCAGGCAAGACTTTCACTATGGCCAATGTGATAGAAAGATTACAGAGACCTGCTCTTATATTAAGTCATAACAAGACTCTCGCTGCCCAGCTGTACGGAGAGTTTAAAGAGTTTTTTCCCAACAATGCCGTTGAGTACTTTGTTTCTTATTATGACTATTACCAACCAGAAGCATATTTGCCTACTACCGATACATATATTGAAAAAGATCTGAGCATTAATGATGAAATTGAAAAGCTGAGACTTCACACTTCCAGTTCACTTCTTTCAGGGAGGAGGGATGTGATAGTGATTTCAAGTGTCTCATGTTTGTATGGTATCGGGAATCCTGAGGATTTTCATTCCAGTACTGTAAAATTGAAAAAAAAGCAAAAAATTTCAAGGAGCAAATTGCTCTATGCACTTGTCGATAGTCAGTACTCAAGAAACGAAGCCGATTTTAAAAGAGGGACCTTTCGTGTCAAAGGCGATACAATTGATATCTATCCTGCATATTCGGATACTGCATGCAGAATTATATTTTTTGGAGACGAGGTGGAATCAATAGAGCTTTTCGAACCAATTACGGGGGCAATGATTGACGAGTTGGACGAAGTGTCAGTCTATCCTGCAAATATTTTCGTGACTACAAGAGAACGTATAAAAAATGCAGTTAGAGCAATTCAGGATGATTTGACAAAGCAGTTTGACTACTTGTCAGGCATAGGCAAGCATCTTGAAGCTAAAAGGCTGAAACAAAGGGTTGAATATGATTTGGAAATGATTAAGGAAATTGGTTATTGTTCCGGCATTGAAAATTATTCTCGCTATTTTGACGGAAGAGCTCCAGGAATGAGACCTTTTTGTCTGATAGATTATTTTCCTCGTGATTTTATCACCTTTATTGATGAAAGTCATGTAACAATTCCTCAGGTAAGAGCCATGTATGGAGGAGACAGGTCGAGAAAGGAGACTCTAATCGAGTACGGATTCAGACTTCCTGCAGCAGCAGATAACAGACCTCTTAAGTTTAACGAATTTGAAAGTATTTTGGGACAAAGAGTTTTTGTAAGTGCAACTCCTGCTGATTATGAATTAAACATATCTGAAGGGTTAATTGTTGAACAGGTTGTTCGTCCAACCGGTCTTCTTGATCCTCCGATAGAAGTCCGCCCTGTGAAAAATCAGATAGATGATCTATTAGAGGAGATAAGAATCAGGGTAGAAAAGGATGAAAGAGTCCTGGTAACTACGTTGACTAAAAGGATGGCTGAAGAATTGGATAAGTATTTTGCCAAACTGGGGATTAGATGCCGATATATCCATTCTGATGTTGAAACGCTTGAGAGGGTTGAAATACTGGAGGATTTTCAGGCTGGTAGATTTGATGTGTTGATCGGTGTTAATTTGTTGAGGGAGGGGCTGGACCTTCCACAGGTTTCACTTGTAGCGATTCTCGATGCTGATAAAGAAGGCTTTTTGAGATCGGCAAGATCCTTGACACAGACAGCAGGAAGAGCTGCAAGGAATATTGATGGCAAGGTGATAATGTATGCTGATACCATAACTAATTCTATGAAAGTTACAATTGATGAGACAGAAAGAAGAAGAAGGAAGCAGATGAGTTACAATATGATAAATAATATAGAACCCAAGCAGATAGAGAAAAAACTGCGCAATATACTTGGCAGGGAGAGGGACTACTCTATGCCTCAAGGAGTGACGACTGTCATTAATGACCCTTTAGTTACTTTTATGAAACCTGAACAGATAAATGAGGCAATAAAATCAGCACGAGAAGAGATGGAAAAAGCTGCTTCAGAGCTTGATTTTATGAGGGCAGCACAATTCAGGGATCAAATGATAGCATTAAAAAATTTGCTTGAGAAAAAATTATGATTTCACCTAAGTTAGATAAAATTATTACTTCCTGCTCTCAAAATGAACAGAGGTGGCTGATAAGATCTCATGACATTGCATCAGAGCAACTTTCTGGCTTGAGTAGAGGCAATGGCTTGCCATTTATGGATCATGTTGTTGCTGTTGCCGAGATTGTGGCTTTTGAAATTGGACTTTCTCCGGAGGCAATTGCTGCAGTATTTATGCATGAAGCGTCAAGGTCAAATAATGAGTTGCTGGAAAACTGCAAAAAAGAGTTTTCTGACGAAATAATTGCAATGGCCAGAAGCTTAAATAAGATTTCTGAAATTAAACCAAAAGATACGGGACTTCTTTCTGATAATTACAGAAAATTGATAGTTTCATATTCACATGACCCAAGAGTTAGTTTGATTAAACTTGCAGACCGTCTTGAAGTCATGAGAAATTTGGACTTTTTTGTCAAATCCCAACAGATAAAAAAGGCGACAGAGACTCTGCTTTTATACGCACCTCTTGCACACCAGTTAGGGCTTTACAATTTTAAGAGCGAGATGGAAGATCTTTCTTTTAAGTATACTGATCCTGAACAGTATCGTATAATTACTAATAAATTAAAGGCGGGAGAACAGGATCGCAAAAGATTGATGGATATTTTTGTAAAACCTATAGAGATGAGCCTTAGGAAAGCTCATATACCCTACAAGCTAAAAAGCAGGACTAAAACAGCATATTCTATTTGGAAAAAGATGCAGGCTAAGCAGATCCCTTTTGAAGAGGTAGCTGATATTTTTGCAATTAGGATAGTAATAGATGTACCTGATGCCTCTCCTGAGAAAGAAAAAGAGCTTTGTTGGAAGGTATACTCTTTTGTTACTGAACATTACGAACCTGATACTTCACGACTCAGAGATTGGATCACTGTTCCAAAATCAAACGGATATGAATCTCTTCATACTACTGTAACTGCTCAAAATAATCAACGAATTGAGGTTCAGATAAGAACCTCAAGAATGGATGATATAGCAGAGAATGGTTATGCTTCACATTGGTTGTACAAGGGAGTTAAGAATGATACAAGTCTCAATGCCTGGCTTAAAAGTGTAAAAAGTCTTCTTGAATCACCATACAAGAAGCCAGAGGCGCAATTTAATATTTTTACTAACGACGTATTCGTATTTACACCTGAAGGAGATCTTAGAAAATTACCGGCCGATTCAAGTGTATTGGATTTTGCTTTTGATATTCATACTAATCTTGGACTGAAATGTTCCGGGGCTAAGATTAATGGTAAACTTAGCTCTATACGAGAAAAACTTAAAACAGGCGATGTGGTGGAGGTAATTACCAGTAAAAATCAGAGACCTTCCAGTGATTGGCTCAATTTTGTTGTTTCTTCCAAGGCAAAGGCAAAAATAAGACAGAAACTTAATGAGGAACTTGGGAAACAGATTCAGGCAGGGAAAGAACTGTTTGAACGTAGAATGTCCAACTGGAAAATAGATGTCAATGATGAAGTTTTGAATTTTTTGGTCAAGCAGTGTAAGTTCAAAAGCATTGGGGAATTTTATTCAGCACTTGCAAATGGAACACTCGACATAATGGATGTCAAAAACATTCTCTTTTCAAGGGAAGAAATAGAAGAACGTGGAGTAGGAGAAGAGTCATCATTACAAAGCCCAAAAAATATCCAAAAGAGTTATGACGGTTCTGACATTTTGATAATTGACGACAAACTTAACAATGTGGGATATAAATTGGCCAGGTGTTGTAACCCTATAATGGGTGATGAAGTGTTTGGCTTTGTAACTGTTAAGGATGGAATTAAAATCCACAGGATGGGATGTCCAAATGCGGCGAGACTTATAAGCAACTATCCATACAGGGTACAGAAAGTCAAATGGAAGGAATCATCAGAAGGCAGTAATTTCCAAACTTCAATCAAAGTGAGTTCATATTTAGATTTTGGGCTTAGTCAACAGATTATGGAGATTGTTAACAACTTATCTATTTCTATGAGATTTTTTTCAATTTCAGAAAATAAAGGGATGATTGAAGCTAAAATGCAAGTCGCAGTTCCAAACAATCAAGTATTGGATAAGTTATTGTTTAATCTCAGAAAAATTAAAGGTGTTAAATCGGTAACCAGGATTACAAATGTCTGACAATTTAATAAAGGTAAGAGGAGCGAGGGTTAACAATCTTAAGGATATATCAGTTGATATTCCACGAGATAAGTTTATTGTCGTATCGGGAATTTCAGGATCAGGTAAAAGCAGTTTTGCATTCGATACTGTTTATGCAGAAGGACAAAGAAGATTCGTTGAAAGCCTCTCTTCTTTTGCAAGACAGTTTCTTGGCAGAATGTCAAAGCCGGATGTGGATGATATTTCCGGGATACCTCCTGCTATTGCGATAGAACAGAAAGTTAACACGTCCAATTCACGTTCTACAGTTGGTACAATGACTGAGATATATGATTATTTGAGATTGTTGTATGCAAGGATAGGTAGGGTATTTTCTCCAATTAGTGGTCGCGAAGTCAAAAGAGATTCGCTTGAAGACATTGTGGAATATGTACTTGGATTTTCTGAGGGGACTACTTTGTACATAATTGCGCCATTAGGTGTTAAGGATGATGAAGGTTTTACTGAGCGTTTGCTTGAGTTGAAGAATCTTGGATTTACCAGACTTTTTAAAGAAGGAGAGGGTGATGTTATTAGAATTGAAAATATTCTTACAGGTAAATCTACTATTTCTGAGAAAACATATTTACTCGTTGACAGAGTCATAGTGGAAAACAGTGAAGAGTTCAAGGGTACATTGATGGATTCATTACAGGTAGCAATGGGAGTGAATGCTTCAACCTCTGGTCAGAGGGGAGCAGTTTTGATCTCTACAGGGAAAACAGAAGAGAGACCTAGAGAATTTTCAACACTATATGAAGCTGACGGTATAAGCTTTGAGGAACCCACTGAATTACTTTTTAGTTTTAACAATCCGTTGGGAGCTTGTCCATTTTGTTCCGGCCTTGGCAGAGTTCCCGGAATTGATGAATCGCTGGTTATTCCGGATAAGACACTTTCTGTTTATCAGGGTGCTGTTGCATGTTGGAAAGGAGAAATGATGAGTTATTATTTAAATGAACTGATAAATAATGCATGGAAATTTGATTTTCCAATTCATAAACCTTACCTGGAGCTTTCTGAAAAACAAAAAGAATTACTGTGGAATGGCAATGAATATTTTACCGGTATAAACGATTTTTTCAAAATTGTGGATGCAAATTCCTACAAAATCCAGTATCGTTACATGAAATCAAAATATACAGGCTGGAGTGTCTGTCCTGAGTGTCATGGAAAAAGACTGAGAAAGGAAGCATTATATGTTAAAATTGGTGGGAAAAGTATTGACGAACTGCTTGAAATGAGCATAGACAATCTCTATAAATTTGTGCAAAATTTAACATTTGACAATTACGAATTAGCAGTAATTTCTCGTGTTCTGAAGGAAATTAAGAGTCGTCTTGAGTGTATATTATCTGTTGGTTTATCTTATTTGACACTTAACAGGGCATCAAGAACATTAAGCGGAGGTGAAAGTCAAAGGATAAATCTCGTCAGTTCTATAGGAAGCAGTTTAGTTGGCTCATTATACATTCTTGATGAACCAAGCATTGGACTTCATCCAAGAGATACAGATAAATTGATAGATGTACTTAAACAGCTTAGAGATACCGGTAATACGTTGATTGTGGTAGAGCATGATGAGGAGATAATAAGAAGTGCGGATCACCTTATTGATTTTGGCCCACTTGCAGGTATAAATGGCGGAGAGGTAGTTTATCAAGGACTACCTGTTAAAAAGATCTCTCTTGAAGAGTGTGGAAAGAGTAAAACTCTTGCTTATTTGTCAGGATTTGAAAAGATAGAGACGCCTTTAAAACGTAGAGAATGGCGTCATTATATTGAGATTAAAGGTGCAATTGAGCATAATCTAAAAAAAATAGACGTAAAATTTCCATTGAAGGCTTTAACTGCCGTCACAGGTGTGAGTGGATCGGGAAAATCAACACTTGTAAGTGAGATTCTGTACCCAGCTTTGCGGCGAAAACTATGTCAAAATGGGGATAAACCAGGTGCATTTAAAGAAATTATCGGTGACATTAGCACCATAAAAAGAGTTGAATATATAGATCAAAGTCCTGTAGGCAAATCTACAAGATCAAATCCCGTAACCTATATAAAGGCATATGATGAGATTAGGAAACTCTTTTCGGAACAACCTTATGCAAAGATGAATGGATATGGTCATTCTCATTTTTCGTTTAATATTGACGGAGGCAGGTGCCCCGAATGTCAGGGTGAGGGTGTTATAACTATCGAGATGCAATTTATGGCAGATGTTAAGATGGTATGTGAGTCATGTGGAGGGAAAAGATTTAAACCAGACATTCTTGAGGTCAAGTATTATGGGAAAAATATTAACGATATTTTGAATATGAGCGTAGAAGAGGCAATTAACTTTTTTATGGCTCAAAAGGAGCCGATATCACATAGAATTGCCGATAAACTTCAACCACTTGCCTCCGTTGGTCTTTCTTATGTGAAACTTGGACAGAGCAGCAGCACACTTAGTGGTGGAGAGAGTCAGAGAGTGAAACTTGCTTCGTTTTTGGGAAAAGAATCTTCAAACGATTCTACACTTTTTATTTTTGATGAACCTACTACAGGGTTGCATTTTTATGACATAAAGAAACTTATGGATTCATTTGATGCGCTTATCGCAAAGGGACATTCAGTAATTGTTGTGGAGCACAATATGGACGTAGTTAAGTGTGCTGACTGGATTATCGATCTTGGACCCGAGGGAGGAGATGCCGGCGGATATGTAAATTTTGAAGGTAGACCTGAAGAGTTGATTAAAATAGAACACAACTATACTGCTAGGGCGCTCAGAATGAAGATGCAATAATTTCTACTATATTTTTTATTAAGACAGTTCTGTTGAAGAGTACAGGGAAGTTGATAAAGTAGTAGTCATCTGTGGGTTTGTAAGTATGCATGTGAATGCCTGAGGTAAAAAACAGTGACGGAATACCTACGCTTACAAATGAATTTTGATCGGATATCTTGTAAAACAGTTCAGCAAAGACCTTGCTGCCGTAAAAGTCGTAATTAATCTCGAGGGGGTATTTCATCTTGTTATTTGCTGCTTCAATGGTGCTTTTTAACCGAGGATAGCTCTTTGTTCCCAAAACAAGTATATAATTGGTATCCTTGCTTGGCGGGGCAAAAATGGAACCAATCTGGTCAATGTTAATATCACAAATTATATTCCTTTTAGAAACGGGAAGATTATTGATGAAATTTTCAGATCCGGCCATATTATATTCTTTCCCGTCAAAAGCCGCAAATATTAAATTAACAGTTAATCCTTTTCCTTCATTTCTTAATTGAGAAAAATATTTTGAAAGTGCCAACATGGCTGCAACTCCAGAGGCATTGTCATCTGCACCGTTATATATTTTACCTTCAAGAATGCCGAGATGGTCATAATGGGCAGATATAATTAAATATTTTTCACTGTAATATTTTGCTCTCACCACACCAATAATATTTCTTCCTATTATTGTGTCTTTTTTAAAACTTTGAGTGAAGGTTCTATGGTAAAAAGGGATCATATTGTTGTGTTTAAACTGCGTGGCGATCATAGTACCTGCAATCATTCCTCCCTTTGTTCCACATCCTCTTCCTTCGAGATAATCGTCTGAAAGATATGTAACGATATTTTTTATATAATTACTGTCGACAGATATATTATGTGTTAAATTTTGGGACTGAGAGAACAGCTGTATTGTTGAGAAAAAAAAGGTTAATACTGCAGTAACAAAGGTTTTCTTCATCTATTAATTTTTATATTTGTCAAAAATAAGCCATTTAAAAGTAATAATGCAAAAAAAATTTAGAAACAAAATAAAGAAGGTTTCAAAAATTCTGTTTTTGTATATACCTGTTGCATTTATTGCAGTATCTTTACTTTCTGTAATAGCTTTTAAGTGGTTACCTGTATACTATACTCCCCTTATGTTCCTCAGGAGTATTGAAAATATTGACGACAAGGATTATAACATTCATAAAAAATGGGTTCCTATTGAGAAAATATCTCCCAATTTACAGTTGGCAGTCATGGCATCTGAGGATAATCGTTTTCTTCAACATCATGGATTTGACTGGGAAGCAATCAACAAGGTTATTGAAATGAATAAGCGTAGCAAAAAGTTACGTGGGGCAAGCACTATTTCGCAGCAGACAGCCAAAAATGTTTTTCTTATACCTTCACGAACGTGGGTCAGAAAAGGATTTGAAGCTTATTTTACTGTCTGTATTGAATTAATTTGGGGGAAAGAACGTATCATGGAGGTATATCTCAATGTTGCTGAGATGGGAAAAGGTATTTTTGGTGCAGAAGCAGCGGCAGAACAGTTATTTCACAAAACGGCACAAAAATTGACTGAAAGAGAGAGCGCCCTTATAGCTGCATCTCTTCCAAACCCTGTAAGGAGAAAGGCAAATAATCCTTCACCTTATGTCAGTTCAAGAGCCGCACAGATTCAATCCCTAATGTACATGATGGAAAGACCTTGGTGGTTTGATAAATATAGAAAAAGTAAATGAAAGTCAGAAACTATCTCTTTTTGGTTCTTGTTATGTTTATAACAGCCGGTAATGCTCTCTTTGCTCAATATGACAAGGAAAAGTTTCTGGACAGGGGCAGAAATTTGCTGTCTGAGGGCAAATTCGCTCAGGCAATTGAAAATTTTAACATATTGACAAAACTCGATACCAATCTGTACGAATCCTATTTTTTGAGGGGCATTGCTAAGTATAATCTTGGAGATTTTCTTGGTGCACAGCTGGATTTCGATAAGACCATTAAGTTAAATCCAATATATACTCCAGCTTATCACTACAGAGCAATAACACTAAGTAGGACAGGAAAATACGATTTGGCTCTTAAGGATTTGGAAGAGGCAGTTGGGCTTCGTCCAAGCTATACCGGACTATATTTTAGCAGAGGGGTTACTTATTTTCTTTCTCAACAGTTTGAGAAGGCAGTTGAGGATTTCAGTAAATTTCTGGTATATGAGCCAGAAGTTGCTGACGCTTATCTGAACAGGGGAGCATCTTACCTTTTTTTAGGAGATACTCTCAAGGCTTTGAATGATTATAACACAGCAATTAATTTAAACAGATTTGATCCAGAAGGCTATATCAGACGGTCGAGAATATATGTGATGCAGAATAAACTGCCTGAAGCCATTTCTGATCTCAATTCAGCTATTTCGCTTGATTCTACCAATACGTTTGCTTTTTTCAATAGGGCTTTGGCTAAGTATAATAATAAAGACATTATGGGAGCATTGGCTGATCTTGACACAGTTTTGATGCACGATAAGAATAATGCTTTGTCGCTATATAACAGGGCACTTATAAAATCGGAGATAGGTGATTATAACAATGCTCTTGAGGATTATGACAGAGTTCTTCAAATTAATCCGGATAATGTGCTTGCATACTATAACAGGGCTTTTGTGTATACCCAATTGGGGCGTTACAGTGAAGCTGTTGATGATTACAGCAGTGCAATAAAATTATACCCTGATTTTGCCAATGCCTATCTAAACCGCTCCTATGTAAGGAATCAAATAGGACAGTATAAATCTGCAAAGAAAGATTATGAAATTGCTCAATCAAAAATTAAGGCATACAGGTCAATGGCTTCAGACTCTGTCAAGATTTCAGCATTTGCCGATACAACTCAGAAATATAACAAGCTTCTTGCACTTGATGCTGATTTTGCAAAGAAAGAGTTTGATAACAATCTTCTTCAGTATAGAGATGTCGATATAACACTCAAGCCTATGTATAAATTTATGGCGACTAAAGCTAGAGAAGAGTATGCAATAGTACTTAACAGAGGCTATGAAGATTCTTATCTCAATGATTTTGTTTCAAGAATTCCTATACCTGTCCGGATTTCTTCTGCCCCTGTAGAATTGTCCGGGGAACAACAGCATATCTACATGGAAACAATTGATAACTTAATTAGGGAAAACAGAAACGGATATATATTATTTGCCAAAGCTCTTCTTGAGTCTAACATGAAGAAATTCAACCTTGCACTTGATTTTTATAATCAGGCAATTACAACTGACCCTGATCAGACTTTTTTCTATATAAACAGGGGAGCCTTACAAGCAGAAATGATTGATTTTATATCTTCAATTGAATCAAATGTGCAAGTGCTTACACTTGATGATGCAGGTGCAACAAGAGCTAAAGTGCAGGGAAAATCTTCTGGTAATTATGATTATTCGGCAGCAATTCAGGACATGAAGAAAGCTGCATCCTTGTCACCAAACTTTCCATTCATATATTACAATCTCGGTAATTTATACTGTCTGTCGAACAATTTACCTGAATCGATCAATAATTATACAAAAGCCTTGGAAATCTATCCATATATTGCTGAAGCCTATTATAACAGAGGTCTTGTGCTTATTTATCTCAAAGACAGAGAAAAAGGGTGTTATGACCTGAGTAAGGCCGGAGAATTAGGGCTCAGAGAGGCATATGCAGTAATAAAGAAATATTGTTCGGAGGAATAATCAGTTATTTTTCTTTTATTTTGTTTCTGTTTTTTTCAATACTTCTCAAATGTTTGGCTGTTCGTAAAAGGGCCTCATCTCTCGCTATGTAACGGATTGCAAGTATCGAAAGTATTGCTGATACAGTAGGGAATATAGCTGTCCAGCTAAAAGCAGTTCCTTCAGGACGTTTAAAAAAGTAATACATCAACCATATCTGATATCCAATCAGAAGCACAGTGTTGAAGATTGTAATTCTAATCTGAAGCATCCTATGATGATAGAGGAAAATTGTAAAGAAAGATATCAGAGTAGTTATAACTATAAAGATAATGCAGGGGAAGAGTGCAAGATATTTGACTTTTTCAGAAGGTGAGTAAACCATAACGGAGAAAAATTGGGAGCCCATCAGTAATGTGACAGCAAGCAGAAATAGTGTTTGAACTCTTTGTATCATGAATCGTAAATTTTTACAAAAATATAAAAATATAAGGTTATTTTTGTAAATGATTAATTAATTAGACATGAAACCTATTGCTCCTTCAGAATTGATATTAAATAGCGACGGATCAGTTTTTCATTTACATCTCAGACCAGAAGAATTGGCTGACAATGTAATTCTTGTCGGAGATCCGGGACGAGTAGAAATGATTTCTTCTTTTTTTGAGACTAAAGAGATTGTTAGATCTTCAAGAGAGTTTAATACTGTTACCGGAAAATATAAGGGGAAAAGGATAACTGTCTTGTCTACTGGTATAGGTACTGACAATATTGATATTGTCATGAATGAGATAGATGCTCTTGTCAATATTGATTTGGAAAAAAGAGTTGTGAAAGACGAACATAAAAGTCTGAATATCCTTCGTATAGGTACTTCTGGAGCTATCCAACCTGATATTCCCCTTGGGTCATTTGTGCTTTCACATATTTCTATTGGATGTGATGGGCTTTTAAACTGGTACTCAGGAAGAGACAGAGTGTGTGATTTGGATATGGAACGTGAGTTTGTTGAACGTACTGGATGGATTAGTAATCTACCTGCACCCTATTTCATTCATTCAAGTGATAAGATGATTAACATTTTGAAGGATGAAACAATTGAAGGAGTAACCATATCCGCTTCAGGATTTTATGGTCCCCAGGGAAGGGTTTTGAGAATCCCTCTTGCTATGCCTGACATGTTGGAACAATTTGAGAATTTCAGGTATCATGGCAGAAGAATTACAAACTTTGAGATGGAGAGTTCGGCGATAGCAGGTCTGTCTGCAATTTTGGGTCATAACGCTACTACTGTTTGCTGTATTATTGCCAATCGGCATAGAAAAGAGAGCAGAGCAGATTACAGCCCAGATATAAAGAGGCTTGTAGAGCTGTCCTTGAACAGAATTATTCAATTGTAACAATTGTGATGAAACTTGACTCGGAACTTCTTTCGATAACTGTTTTAATGGATGATTCGGACAATTCTGTTCGTGAAGCTGTTATTGAAAGATTAATAGCAAGAGGTGAGGAGGCTTTGTCTGTTTTGGAACAGTTTGTTGCTGAAAATCAACTGAATATTTCAGCATATCAACAGTTGATTACAGAAGTAAAGGAGAGAATAGCCTTCAATAAGTTTCTTAATTATTTAAATTCTAAAGATCATTCTTTGATTGATGGTCTTGTTCTTCTGACTAAGTGTGTTGATCCTCAATGGGACGAAAGTAATTTTCTTTTTCTTGTCTCCGAGATGTCGGATGACATAATTAAAGAGTTTTCGGATGATAATACCGACTTTGAAAAGCTTAATATTTTCAATTATTGCTTTTTCAAACGTTTTGGATTTAATATCTCTTTGACCGATACATCTGAAGAGTGGAGAGAAATTGACAAGGTCCTGGAAAAAAGAGACGGGAGTTCTATAACTGTATCTATTATTTATTTTTTATTAGCCAGAAGTGTAGGCGTCGAAATCCATCCGTTATGTTTTTCAGGAGGTCTTATACCTGTATTTACTGATGAAAAAGGGAAGTTGTTGTTCTATTTGAATCTTTTCAAAGGTGGAGAATTGCTGGTAACAAAAAATTTTGATGACATTTTGAGGGATCGTGGAATCGATTTTAACTTTAATTTTGTTAAAATAGAAGAAGATATGGCATTAGTAACGATTTATGCAGAATTATTAAACTTGAGTCTTGAAGGTGAAAAATTAAGACGGATTGAAAAAATCGTTGCTCTTTTCGACGGCAAAAGATATCTGAATCCTTAATATTACTTTTAAAGGGAACCCCCATAATCAAATCTTGACTATGGAGGTTCTGAAGTTTAGTTTTAGGTTAAGTAATAGCTAAATAACTAATGCAAGACAAATATAGTAAAATATTTTAATTTTGAACATAAATCTATTTATAGCGAAAACATTATGGAGAAAAGATGAGAGTCGAAACAATGCATATTCCGGTTCAAGCACTCTTATAGCACAATTATCCGTAGTTATTAGTTTTTTTATTATTATATTATCTATAGCCATCACAGATGGCTTTAAACATGAGATTAAAAGCAAGGCATCCGGCTTTTGTGGTGATATTCTGTTAAAATCACCTGGTGTCGAGTACAATTCAAATTTATATCCTATCTCCGGAGATCTTTCATTTTCCAATGATATTCTTGCTATTCCTGAGGTCAGGTCAATGACAGGCTATGCATACCGTTCCGGAATGATCAGGTTTAATGATCAAATACAGGGAGTTATTATAAAAGGAGTTGATGCGGATTATAACAGGGATTTCTATAAAAAAATTATTTCCGAAGGAGATATTATTGATTTTTCTGATTCTACGGAGAGCAATTCTATAATGCTTTCAAGCAGACTTGCAGATATGATGGGGTTCAAGGTAGGTGATACTGTGCCTGTGTATTTTATCGATAAAAGTGTGAGAGTATCCGAATTTAAAGTAAAGGGCATATTCGATGCACAGTTGGAGCAGATTGATAAAACTTTAATAATTGCTCACATTAACGAAGTGCAGAGGTTAAATGGCTGGAGCAGTGATCAGGTGTCAGGATTGGAACTTCAACTCGAGGCCGGTTCGGATAGAAAGCTTGTAGCAGAGAGAATAGAGAAAATTATATTTGAGAATGGAAGTAACAAAGATTCACAACTTGAAGTTTTGACTGTTGACGAACTTTTTCCACATCTTTTTGACTGGCTTCGTCTTTTAGATTTCAATGTTTTGATAGTGCTGGTGTTGATGATGATTGTGGCTGGTTTTAACATGCTGTCAGGTTTGCTTATATTGCTCTTTGAAAAAATATCGGTAATAGGCCTTTTTAAAGCATTGGGGATGAAGAACATGGATATTCATGGGATCTTTTTATTCAAGGGCTTAAACATTGTTTTCAAAGGTATGGTTTTGGGAAATCTCCTGGCATTTGCTGTCGGACTGATGCAGAAATACTTTCATATAGTTAAACTTGATCCGGTCAATTATTTCGTGAAATATGTGCCGATTCATTTCAATGCTGTTACTATCATATTAGTCGATATTGTGTCCCTTGTTGTAATTATGCTGCTTATGATCTTGCCTTCTTTGTTTGTGGCAAAGGTCAGCCCGGACAGATTAATCAGGGTGAAGTAAATGCACAATATTCTTCATAGCGGTTTAGTACTTCGTTTACGAATTTTACAGTTTCTTTACCGCTGAATGTGCCAAATTTCAGCAGACCTTTAGGAAGTAGCTCTTTCTGCCGCATCATTGGTATGGCTTCTACTATTGAATTCCAATCATTTGGATTCATGTTTTTGTGTATTGCAAATGCTCTAAGGTCGTCGATTCTTCCTTCTCCTGCATTATAAGCTGCCAGAATAAATTTGGTAATATTTGTAGAATCTATCCCTTCTTTTTCATACTTGGTCTTTAATCTCTTAATCAATATTGTGCCCGCCATAATGTTTTGTTCAGGATCAAATACATTTTCAATATTTGCAAACCTTGCAGTTTCATCCTTTATCTGCATCAGACCCTGAGCCCCTCTTAGACTTTTAGCGTTGGGATTGAATTTTGATTCCTGGCATATTAGAGATGCAAGGAGTCTCCAGTCTAAGTTTATTTTATTGGCATATACCTTGATAATATGGTCATAAGGAGATATTACATTATTTTTTACGGAAAAAGAAACAGGCCTACTGCCATATTTTCTGTAATATTTATAATTTAAATCTCTATATTCTCTTGTCTGTTTGTAATATCCTATCCAGTAATTAAGTTGCTGAAGCAGCAGGATATCATCTTTCCTTACTACCCATACATGATTCTCATCATTTATCTCCATACTTGAAATCACTTCAGTCTGATACATGTCTGGGATTGTGTCTTTTGGGTCAACAACCAGAATGTCGGTGTATCTTCCTATGAGATCTGCCCATTGATCAGTACCTTTGAAAGGTTTAACGTCTATTTGACATTTCTGATTTTTTGAAAATTTCTTAAGCAATTCATAATGATAGCCGGTAGTATGCCCTTGCTTAAGAAATACACCCCCTTTTATGCACACAGTTGCATTGAGAGTGTCATCCTCAAAGAACAACACATGCCTGTCGGGAATAATATTTCCTTTCTTTGTGCTTAAAATCAGACAGATTAATAACAGAAAAAAGATTATAATGAACTTTTTCCTATGATTCATTTAAATGTTATTTAACATAAAATGGCCAATGCACACCTATCTTCAGGGCTGATTGGGGCCTGATATAGTGGCTTGCAGAGAAATAATCTTCGTCAGGCCATCCATGTGACGCGTTTATGTATTTGACAAATATACTAGCACGTTTCCATTGAATATTTGCAAATATGTCTACATATGGATATCCACCTGTCTTGCGATCATTTTGCATGTGAAACTGACCAAGGGCAGGACTGTATGCGGGGGCATAAAACTCAGTGTTGTATGTAACATCTGCGCCTATTTGCACTCGCATAACACTCTTGACAAGATCGAATTCCATATAATATCTCAAATTTGCACTAAATGCAGGAAGAGGTAGAACTTCCTTATTAGAGGTATATTGATACAGAATTCTGTTGTCGAGGTGGAAATCCCAAAGCTTCAGATTTTTCTCTAAGCTGGCAGAAAAGACTGTGACAGGGTTATTGCATTGTCCAATTACTCCGTCAAGTCCATAGTAAATAAGATTGTCGATTATTGCGTACCCTGCAAAAGCATTTAAGTCCCAAAGAGGAATATGAAGATTTCCTTCAATCCGGCTCTCTGTAGTCTTATCAAAATTATTTTGCCAATAGTAATGATTGGAACAGTATTGTTCCTGATACCAATCAGGGCTTGTTGACGACAACATTACCCGTCCTGTAAGATGTATACCTTTGTCAATCGGGTACATGGAAAATTTAACTCCTGCGTCAATGTTGAAATCTCCTGCATTATAACCTGATAAATAGAACTTAGCCATTCCATCCCATTTAAAATATTTGCGGAACTGGCCAGAAGCACCTGCATAGGTATATGAATTGCTATAGTGATTATTACTTCCCGGCTTAATGTAGCTGTCTGGTTTGAATCCGTATACGCTTATGATTTGATAACCTATTCCTCCATCGAGTTTGGAAATAATAGCATCCGGAGCCCACGGTTGGAGCCGAATAAATACTTTGTTGTCAAATGAACTCACTCTGGTTGAGTCGTAGCTTCCAGATGGTGAAATATAAAATTTGTCGTGATAAAATGCACTTTCCAAAGTGTTAGTTGAATATATATCATCGGTATAGACTCTATGATAGGTTGAATATTCAACAGAATGACCAAAATATGTTACAGTTCCATCTCCTGTTTTTAATGAGTCTTTGTGGGTTGTGTCTTTCACACCAAAACGGATTGGGATACCATAGGATTGTGTCACAAAAAGAGTATTTCTTCTTAATTTATTGTATGCTTTACTAAGTGTATAAGGAACTGATTTGACATCCATTGTAGTATCAAGTATATCACTGTCGTTCCTAACTCCTCCATTCTCTTCTCTCTTAATACCCTGATATATATAGCCGGAATTCATAAGATATCTCTTTCCAAGAAAATTTGTTGTTATGGCTAAATTTCTGTTGTCAGTAGCTTCTCGTTCAAGAAGTCCGGATGCACCATATCTTTCGTAGTTGATGGCAAAATTAAAGTTAGGGTTAATGTTTTGTGTGTGAAGAAACTTAACATTAGTTTCATCTTTGTCTTTGTTGGAAAAGAATGTACCCCAATAAGCAAGCTCGGTATGCGGAGTCTTGGTATTATACATAGGAGCGTTTTTTGGTGTATATCCGTATACGAGATAAGGTGAGAAATCCTTAAATTCATAAATTCCATCTCTCAGGAAATAATTGTGAAGCAGAGCAGCAGAGCCGGATATGCCTAAATATGTAACACCAACATCCTTTTTGTAGAAAGGATAGTCGTAAAAATTGCTATTGTAGTTTGTATCAATTCCTTGAATTGTTATTGAATTGATGTATGGATTATGATTCCATTTGATAATTCGCTTAACAGTAAGGCTGTCATCAAGGGCAAAGGTAACAAGATAACGTGGTTTTGCCCACCTTAGGCTGTCTTTAATAAATTTAAGGCTGTCTTTTGTTGACTTCTCTTTCATTCTTGCTTGGTATCGAAGTTCACGTTTACTTAGACTGTTTAATGAAGTATCAGATAAAATCGAGTCCTGCAATAAATGAAGAGAGTCTTTGATCTTGACGAGTGTGTCTTGGTGATGCAGAAAGATAGTATAACTTTTTTCCTTAGAATTTGAAACAATTGAACAAAACATCATACCAACAAGGGCAACGATGCTGATTAATATAAATTTATTATTTCTTCTTTTGTACATTCAAATTGCAAAAATATAAAAAAAAGCCATTTAAGATGACAGGTGAAAATACAATCAATTATAATGCCGCTCTCCCATAATGTCAGTAACAGATAAATCCTGTAAAAAATGAAGCAATATGGTTGGTAAGATGGATCCTGCAACAATATATACAAATCCAAAGTAGAACCCTGCCAATAAAGGTTTTATAGCCTCCTTTCCTTGATAAACATGGCCAATGCCAAATATCAATGAGCTGATAATCCATACTATCCATATTGAACAATTAGAAAATAATAGAGAAATCGCAAAAAACAGATATCCACGATACTGAAGCTCTTCGGTGATTCCTGCTGAGAGAGCCATTGCTTGCCACCATTTTTTTTCTTTTTGTGTGACAGGTAAAACGACTTTTAATTCATCAGGTATTTCTTTTGCATATTTTGCTCTTTTCTGGCTGTCAAGTTTTACTGCTACAATAATATATATCAGATAGCAGAAGTAAACTAAACATGATACTAAGGTGATAATGACTACCCATTTACTAAAGCAAGTATCTTTTTTTAGTTTTAAACTCAATCCAAGGGAGGAAAGAGTATGTCCGTCTAATAAAATGATTGTGGTAATGAAAAGAGCAGGTATCCAGGATATAATCATTGATTGTTTGTAAAGACCTGATTTGTCAGCTTCAATATTGACAGCGTTCTGACGCATGTTTTTGGTTTGTCTGTATCCGGAATAAGGATAAACTCCTACATAGAGGAGCATCGCAGAAACAAACAAAATAATCTGCACCATCAAACTTGAACTTTAAAATAAAAGCTGGGACAGAATATATACGGCTGCACCGGAAAAATATCCAAGCAAGGCAAGTAAAGAAAAACGTTTCAAATACCAGTTAAACGTAATCTTCTCAATACCCATTACTACCACTCCGGCGGCAGAGCCTATAATCAAAAGACTTCCACCTACTCCGGCACAATATGCTAAAAATTGCCAGAAAATTCCATCCTGTAAGAAGAATTGCATGAAAGCAGGATTTGCCATAGTGGAAGAAAGTGCCGCAGGGTCGACCAATGGGTACATCCCCATAGCGACAGCCACAAGCGGAACGTTATCAATAACAGATGAGAATAAACCAATAATAATATTGATTGCATATACATTATGTACATTTTTATCTAAGTACTCTCCTGCGATTGAAAGAATTCCACTTCCCTGCAAAGCCATTACTGCCAGTAATATTCCAAGGAAAAAAAGGATGGTGGATGTGTCTATTCTTTGAAGTACTTTAGATACTCTGTTTTTAAGCCTTTCGTCTACACGTATTTTCTTATACATAATTTCGGTATAGACCCAAATAATACCAAGTACAGAAAGGATACATACAAAAGGAGGCAGTCCTGTAAGATATTTGATAAGTGGCACAGAAAGCAGACCTACTACACCCAAGACAAGAAGTCTTATCTTCTGCTTTCTTTGAATAAATTCTTCATGAGTCTCCTCCTGCAAGCTTTTGACATTACCTTTAACATCACCCTTAAGCATATTTTGAGCAAAAAGGAGAGGTACAATTGTTGATATTAGGCTTGGAAAGAAAAGAGATGTTATTAAAGAGGCAGTTGTAACCGTTCCTTTTATCCACAGCATAATAGTAGTAACGTCACCTATGGGAGACCATGCTCCGCCACTATTTGCAGAAATAATAATCATACTTGCAAATATCCACCTCTCTTTGTAGTTTGGAATCAATTTTCTCACCAGAGTAACCATCACTATGGCAGTAGTCATATTATCAAGAACTGCAGACATAAAAAAAGTTATGATAGTAATAATCCAAAGAAGTTTCTTTTTATTGCGACTCTTAATTCTTTCTGTGATAACAGAAAAACCATCATGAACGTCTATAAGCTCAACAATGGTCATTGCACCAATCAAAAAGAACAGAGTCGATGCAATTTCTCCGAGGTATTCAATAATTTGGCATTCAGTTATGAAACGCCTGCACTGATCAATTAGTGGCAAAGATTGGATAGACGGATTGTCTCTAAGAAATATCTTAAAGGAATCAGGACTTACTACAGGTGCTGATAAAGGCATCACAAAAACGTATAAAACCCACAGCACACCTCCTGTAAGTAATGCTGCTGCCGCCTTGTTAATTTGAAGCTTGTGTTCCATCGCAATGCATAAGTATCCCACGACGAACACTAAAATCATTATTCCCACTTTAATCAAGTTTATATCCAATACTTAGAGTTACCCCGGTATTGGTAAGTTTATAATTTTTCCATGGCAATAACCCCTGAGCCCTTATGAATGGCCCAAAAGTTAAAAACATTCCGTTATTCAAATTGAACTCTCCACCAAACTGAATACCGGCACCAATACCATTTAAGTCTCTGTCTCCTCCATTAACATTAATTGTCAATCCGCCACCCAGGAACAAATATTTCCAAAAATGGTATCTCGCATAAACAGGTATACTTAAGACATTTATGCTTTCCTTTTCCGAAAGAGTTGGCTTAAATGCCGGAGAATAGTAGAATAAATTGCGAGTAAATGAGATTCCTGGAACAATGTCTATCTTCTTAGAGAGTTTAAATATAATTTGTGCCTCTAATGCATAAAATTCTCTTCCTGAATAGGTGGGTCCACCTTCTATGTCTTCGGAACTATAGAGAGAATTGCCACCAAATGAAACTGCAAATGCTGCACTCTTATTGCTACTTATAAAGTGTTCTATTTTAGAGGATAATTCCTCATGTTGCGCGTAAATCAGGTGTGTGCAAAATGTCAGGAAAATCAGAATAGTTATAAAAATAATACGCTTCATGTGGCAAATATAATAAATATTGCCTTGCAAGTGACAGTATAAATAGATTGGAAAGCAGTTTTTTACTGATAAAAATTATAAATTTTCAAATATTGTTCGTAATTTTGCGAACAACTAATATTAATAATTGATTCAGTTATGGTTTATCAGAAAAACAAAGAATACGGCATTGATGCTGAAGAACTTGCTCGCTTTGCCAAAGCAATGGGACATCCTGCCCGAATCAAAATTCTTCAGTTTTTGTCTTCACTCGACAGTTGTTTTTTTGGGGATATTTGTCAGGAACTACCGATTGCAAAAGCTACAGTCTCGCAACACTTGTCGGAACTGAAAGATGCCGGGTTAATTCGAGGAGAAATTGAGCCACCAAAAGTACGGTACTGCATTGATAAAGAAAATTGGGAAAAGGCAAAATCCAACTTTCAGGATTTTTTTAAAAAAGTAGATCCAAAAGAGAATATTTGTAACAAAGAAATTTAATTAACAAGTTATGGAAAATAAGATTAAATTACTCGTCAAAGACAAGTATACGTTAATTGCAAATCAATCTAAAGCTCAAAACGAAACTTCATGTTGTGGGGTAGGAGGCTGTTGTTCTTCGGTTGATTATGTGGTTTTTAGCGAAAACTACAGTAAATTGAAAGGTTATCACGAGGATGCTGATTTGGGATTGGGATGCGGCATTCCTACCCAGTTTGCGTCCATCAAAGAGGGCAACAGTGTGCTCGATTTGGGAAGCGGTGCAGGCAATGACTGTTTTGTTGCTCGTGCCATTGTTGGAGAAACCGGTAAGGTGGTGGGTATTGATTTTACCGATGCCATGCTGGAGAAAGCCCGTAAAAACAATGCCAAACTTGGTTTTCAAAATGTAGAATTTGTCAAAGGAGACATTGAGGATATGCCATTGGAAGATAATCAGTTTGATGTAGTGCTTTCCAATTGCGTATTGAATCTGGTGCCCGACAAACGGAAAGCCTTTGCCGAAATAAAAAGGGTATTGAAGCCTGGTGGACATTTTTGTGTGTCGGATGTGGTTGTTAAAGGCAATTTGCCTGAAAAATTGAAAAACGATGCCGAGATGTATGCCGGTTGCGTTTCGGGAGCCATCGAGATGCAGGAGTATCTGAATATTATTCGGGAAACGGGATTTCAATCGGTAACTGTTCACAAGCAAAAGGAAGTGCAACTGCCGCATGAAATTTTGCAGAAATACCTCAACGATGAGGAACTCCGGCAGTTTAACCAAAAGGACATCGGAATTTTCAGCATCACCGTTGCGGCAGAAAAGGCAGAATAAGAAATTAATAATCAATGTCTTGGACCAAAATAAATATTATAGATGATAACGGAGAACCAGTTAAAGCTCAAGCACCTGTAATTATTTCAGCAAGCCGTTCAACCGATATTCCAGCCTTTTATGCTGACTGGTTAATTCACAGGATAGAAAAGGGATACATAAAATGGAAAAATCCTTTCAATGGTGTCATTTTGTATGTGGCTTTTGAAAAAGCAAGACTGTTTGTCATTTGGTCTAAGAACCCCAAGCCGATGTTGAAGTATTTGAATTATCTGGATGATAAAAATCTTAACTATTATTTTCAGTTTACACTTAACGACTATGATAATGAGAAACTTGAGCCACGAGTCCCGGAAGTGCAATCGAGGATAGAAACATTTCAACAATTGTCGGAACGAATTGGAAAGGAAAAAGTTATTTGGCGTTTTGATCCACTTATATTGACAGATAAAATCGGAATAGACGAATTGTTGCACAAGGTAGAAAGTATTGGCAGTCAGCTTAAAGGTTATACCCAGAAACTGGTTTTCAGTTTTGTTGATATAAAGTCATACAAAAAGGTTGAAAGAAACTTGAAAAAAAGTTCAATTCTTTATGAAGAATTCAATGAGCGAACAATGAATGAATTTGCAGCAGGACTACGGCAGTTAAACGAAAATTGGCACTTTGAACTTGCGACTTGTGCCGAACAGATTCCTTTGGAACAATATGGCATTGTGCATAACAAATGCATAGATGATGATTTAATCGTAAAACTTTTCTCATACGATAAGGCCCTTATGGACTTTATAGCAGTAAAAAAGAAAGACAAAGGACAGAGACAGTTTTGTGGCTGTATAGCCAGTAAGGATATTGGGGCATATAACACTTGTCCTCATTTGTGCAAGTATTGTTATGCTAATGCAAATAAAGAAACGGTTTTAAAAAACTGGGAATTGTACAAATTAAATTATTTGTCCATATAAATTATTAATTTTAGAAATTAATATTTAAGAAATTGAGTACAAAAAGAAACTTACAAGAAGAACATTTAGAAAAGCAACCACTCGGCAATCTCGAAGTAACGCTCTGGAAGGCGGCCGACAAATTGAGAAAGAACATTGATGCCGCCGAATATAAACATGTGGTGTTGGGATTGATATTCCTGAAATACATCTCCGATGCTTTTGAAGAATTATATGCCCGACTGAAAACCGAAGAAGAGCAGGGAGCCGATCCTGAAGACAGAGACGAATACAAAGCGGAGAATGTTTTCTTTGTACCGCAGGAAGCACGTTGGATTTTTTTATTATCCAAAGCAAAGCAACCCGATATTGGCAAGTATGCGGATGAGGCTATGGATGCCATAGAAAAGGAAAATCCTTCACTAAAAGGTGTTTTGCCCAAAGTATATGCGCGACAAAACCTCGATCCCACCAGTCTGGGAGAATTGATCGACTTGATTGGCAACATTGCCCTTGGCGATACCAAAGCCCGCAGTGCCGATGTACTGGGGCATGTGTTTGAATATTTTCTAGGTGAATTTGCGCTTGCGGAAGGCAAGAAAGGCGGGCAATTCTACACGCCTCGATGTGTTGTAGAATTGTTGGTTGAAATGTTGGAGCCCTATCACGGTCGTGTGTTTGACCCCTGTTGCGGTTCCGGCGGTATGTTTGTTCAATCGGAAAAATTTGTAACCGAACATCAGGGAAGGGCAAATGACATTTCCATTTACGGACAGGAGAGCAACCAAACAACCTGGCGGTTGTGCAAGATGAACCTGGCTATTCGCGGCATCGACAGTTCGCAGGTGAAATGGAACAACGAAGGTTCGTTTCTCAACGATGCCCATAAAGATCTGAAAGCCGATTATATTCTTGCTAACCCCCCGTTTAATGTAAGCGATTGGGGCGGAGAATTACTACGTAAAGATGCCCGCTGGAAATTTGGTGTACCTCCGGTTGGCAACGCCAACTTTGCCTGGTTGCAGCATTTTATATATCACTTGGCACCAACCGGACAGGCTGGAGTAGTATTGGCCAAAGGAGCTTTGACTTCAAAAACCGGCGGAGAGGGAGAAATGCGAAAAGCCTTGATTGAGAATCGCTTGATTGAGTGTATTGTAAATCTCCCTGCCAAGCTGTTTTTAAATACACAAATTCCGGCTGCACTTTGGTTTTTGAGTCGCAATCGCAATAACGGCAAATTTCGCGATCGACATGACGAGATATTGTTTATCGATGCCAGAAATCTGGGGAATTTGATAAACCGTCGCACCCGTGAACTTTCTCGCGAGGATATTCAGCTAATTGCGAATACATACCACAATTGGCGGAATCCCGATGGTAATTATGAAGATGTTCCCGGTTTTTGCGCTTCCGTGTCCATAGAGAAAGTAAAAGAGCTCGATTATGTGCTTACGCCCGGTCGGTATGTCGGTTTACCCGACAATGACGACGATTTCGATTTCAACGAACGTTTCACCGCCCTGAAAGCCGAACTGGAAGAGCAGCTGAAAGAAGAAGCACGGTTGAACGAAATCATTCTTGAGAATTTATCAAAAATTAAATTGATGGATGAAAAGTAAAATAAAGGCAGCATTATTTTACTTTGAGTACTAAAAGTAAAATAACGATATTTATATTTTCCTTATCGATAAAAATATGATTGAACTTGAAAAATATCAAGCCGGACATTTTGAGAAAAATTTAGGGTACAAATATTTTGTTCCTAGTGCAATTAACGACGAATGGACTTGGAAAACGCCGGCCTTGAATCTGTTATTGGAAAAAGCAGCTATTAAGTTGGGTGAATTAAATTCTTATGCACGGCTCGTTCCCAATATTGATTTGTTTATTCAATTGCATGTGACCAAAGAAGCGGTGGTTTCAAGCCATATTGAAGGCACCAAAACCAATATGGATGAAGCCCTTTTGCCGGTTGAAGAAATTCATCCCGAACGTAGAGACGACTGGCAGGAAGTAAATAATTACATCAAGGCATTAAATAATGCTATTAAAGAACTAAAATCACTGCCCATTTCTTCTCGCTTACTAAAAGAAACGCATAAAATACTGCTGCAAAGCGTAAGGGGTGAACATAAATTACCCGGAGAGTTCAGAACTAGCCAAAACTGGATTGGAGGTACTTCACTGCATGATGCAGTATTTATTCCGCCATCTCAACACTTGGTGAATGAACTTATGAGCGATTTGGAAAAGTTTCTTAATAATGATGAAATTAACGTTCCTCTGCTAATACGTATTGCTATTGCACATTATCAATTCGAAACTATTCATCCGTTTTTAGACGGGAATGGCCGTATCGGACGTCTTATGATAACTTTATTTCTTGTATCAGAAGGTATTTTAGATAAACCTTTACTCTATCCATCATTGTATTTCGAAAAAAATAAAAGCCTGTATTACGATAATTTAAGTAATGTAAGAACCAAAAATGATATGCTGCAATGGATAAAATATTTTTTAATAGGCATTGAACAAAGTGCTGCAAAAGCGGTAGAAACACTTTCTAATATATTAAAACTTAAAGAAAGTATTGAAAAAGAGATAAATAGCAATTTCGGTCGGCGAAGCAATTCTGCTCATACGCTTGTTCATTTTCTATTTAAGGATCCGGTTATCTCTATTGATAAGGCAGCGAAAGAGTGTAATCTGAGTTTCAAAGCAGCTAATGATTTAGTAGCACTTATGCAAAAATCTAATTACCTTAAGGAATTGACCAAGCAAAGCCGCAACCGTATTTTTATTTTTGAGCCCTACTTAAAGATTTTTGACAATGACTGACGAACCAGATATATAACAAATCATTCACATGGATAAAATTCGCATTTCACAATTAAAATCGGTTTTCGACGAAATAGGTCACTTTATTACAAGTAATGATGGCAAGGAACAAGTGGAAGTTTGGTTTGCCCGGGAATTGATGGTTGCATTGGGATATGCCCGTTGGGAGAATTTTCAGGTCGCAATCGGCAGAGCTGTTGAGTCATGTAAAACACAGAATATCAATGTCGATGATCATTTTCGTGAGGTCACGAAAATGATCGAAATTGGGAAAGGTGGTCAACGTGAAATTACCGATTATATGCTCACCAGATATGCCTGTTATCTGATAGCACAAAACGGTGATCCCAAAAAAGAGGAGATTGCTTTTGCGCAAAGCTATTTTGCCGTTCAAACCCGAAGAGCCGAATTGATTGAAGAACGGCTCAATTTGATTTCCCGCCTTGAAACCCGCGATAAACTGCGAGCTTCCGAAAAGCAGCTTTCGCAAAATATCTATGAACGCGGTGTTGATGATAAAGGTTTTGGACGTATCCGCTCTAAAGGTGATACAGCGTTATTTGGTGGACATACTACCGAAGATATGAAAAACAGACTTGGCATAAAGTCGAATCGACCGCTAGCTGATTTTCTTCCTACGCTGACTATTGCTGCCAAAAACCTGGCTACCGAAATGACCAACTATAATGTAGAAACCAAAAATCTGTATGGCGAACAGCCTATTACTCAAGAACACATAGAAAATAACGCCAGTGTGCGAGAAATGTTGGATAAGCGAGGTATAAAGCCTGAGAATCTTCCGCCCGCCGAGGACATCAAAAAACTTGAACGTCGTGTGGCTGCTGAAGAAAAGCAAATTGAAAAGGCAAGTCCCAAATTACCCAAAAGTGATAATAAACAATAAATCCATTTATTTGAGATAAAACTTACCGAATGAAGAAAGGGTACATGTACATATTGGAATGCAGCGACGGGAGCTATTATACGGGAAGCACGACCAATTTGGAACTGCGATTGCAACAACATCAAAGCGGCGAAGGGGCAAATCACACGAAGAAACGACTGCCTGTAATACTGGTATATTACGAAGAATATTCGAGAATTGATGAAGCGTTTTATCGCGAAAAACAGGTGCAGGGATGGAGCCGAAAGAAGAAAGAAGCGTTGATAAATGGGAATCCCCAATTATTGCCGCAATTAGCCGTTGCCTTGACAGAAACCATAAGACAGAACGCCACTATCGACTGGACCATTAAAGAAAGTGCCAAAGCCAAATTGAAAGTGTCGGTAAAAAGGCTGTTAAGAAAATACGGTTATCCGCCCGATATGCAAATGCTCGCAACAGAAACGGTGTTGAAACAAGCTGAGATGATTGCCAATGAATTAACATTATCTTCTTAACGATTTGCAGAGTCGGCTGGTTTTACAGAGACTCTTTGATAGGAAAGATAGACGCCAAAGGCGCTTAGAAGGCCGAATATGACAAAGGATATTTTGGTAGCAAGCAAGAGGCCTTCATTGCCAAGCATATTGACTTTTGTGTTGTTGATCAGAAGAATAAGGCCAGAAGCAAGTGCCATAGAGATAAATTGTCCAAAAAGTCTCGAAAATGCTAAAAAAGATGATGCAAAGCCATAAGAAGAGGCATCTACCGAGCTCATGACAGCATTGGTATTGGGCGAGGAAAACAAGGCAAATCCTAAACCCAAAATGGCTAATAGAAGAGCGAGGTAATAAATAGAAAACGTTTTACTAACCAGGAAACCTATGGCAAAAAGTGCCACACTGATTATGGCCATCCCATAAGAGGCAATTTCGCCAGGATTGTGCTTATCTGATAGATGGCCGGCATAGGCAGAAAACAAAGCCATCATCATTGGCTGAAAACACAGAATCAATCCGGCTGCCAGAGGTGACATGCCACGTATATTCTGCAGATAAAGACTTAGTACATAACTGATGGCAAAAGTGGTGGCATAATTGATTAAGGCTGCCAGGACAGAGTTTCTGAAATAGCTGTTTTTCTGCAAAAAGGGTATGGAGATAAAAGGATGATCTTTGCTTCGTTCATAAACTATAAAAGCATATCCTGCCAAGAGACTAATGCTGATGCCGATAAGAGAATATCTGTTCATGCAATCCAATGCCAGGACTATGCCAACAATAGCAATCACAAAAATTATATAACCGTATAAATCAAAAGGAGTCTCTTTTGTGTTTTTCCACTCTTTTTTAACCCCGAAAAACATAATGCACAGAGCGATGGTAGTGAAGATGAAATTGAAAACAAACAGGCTTTTCCAACCCAGCAGCTGTGTAAGCAAACCTCCCAGCAAAGGAGCCAAAGAAAGACCGATGTAGGTAAAGGTTGTCTGTATGCCAAGAACGAATCCCCTGCGTGAAGTTTCGAAAGCTGATGCAATCAGTGCCGGTGCGGACGCCATAATCATGGAACTGCCCAATCCTTGGAAAAATCGCAGCACGACAACAGTATAAAAACCAGAACTAATCACAATTAACAAGGAAACCAAACCGAAAATTATATTGCCCATAAGAAACGTTCTGCGTCTTCCGTAGCGATCGGCAATCCACCCTGCAAGCAGCAATCCAATAGCTGATGCCAGAAGAAACGACTTAGATATCCACGCCACTTGTGCAACACCTACCTGATATTGTGCATTAATTACCGGCATGGCAATGTTCAAAGAAGAGGACATGAAACTGTTAAAAAACGAGCCGATAACAATAGCGATCAGCAACCATCTATTTTCCTTGATTTTCATACTGTAAGTGAACAATACTGCTCCTTGTTTGTCGAAATAATTTTTTATTGCATTTCCCTTAGTCGAACCTCAATACCGGTTCCTTTTAAGGCATCTTTCAAAGGTTTTACGTCAGTATTTCCAAAATGGTAAGGATACAAGACTTTCGGAGAAAGCATTTTAGCCGCTCTTGCCGCTTGCGTAACAGTCATTGTGTAGGGTTGATTAACAGGTAAAAAGGCGATATCAATCTTTTTAAGATTTTTCATCTCCGGAATATCCTCCGTATCACCGGCAATATAAATCCTCAATCCGTCGAGGGTAAGGATATATCCGTTGTCGCGTGAACGAGGGTGAAATTGTTCGCGTCCCGGTGTAATATTGTATGCCGGTACGGCTTCGAGAGTTATTTGATTAGGCAACTCCATTTTATCGCCATTCTTCATTATTTTGGCTTTTGTATTGCCCGATTTTTTAGCACTCGATTCGTTCATCACCAATAAGGTATTTTCTTTGGTCAAAGTGTTAATCGCTTTCTGATCAAGATGATCTTCATGCTCGTGCGTAATCAGAATAACATCGGCTTTGGGGAAAGTCGAATAATCGGCAAACATGGATGCCGGATCAACCTGTATCAATAAATTGTCATAAGCAATTTGCAGGCTACCGTGTTTAATAAACGTAATTTTTACTTCATGATTGTGCTTTGTTTTGAAAGTATCGCTTACATAAGCCTCATTGTTCGCATTCAATGAGTGGAATGACAACAAAGTCATCATAAACATTACAATTAATCTCATATTTTGCTTCATATCTTCAATTTTTAATTTATGCTAATTTTTTCAGCATTGATATAACAATCAGCAAGACGATTTGTTTGTGAAAGAATATAGCTGAGAAGAGTACAAAAATGCTTTTCCCGTCTGCTATTTCTATTTTTTTGTGTCATCTCTATCAATCCACCGTCCTCAAACTTATTGTTTTCCGCCATCAAGAGAAATTGCTCCCGATTTTTCGTTAATTTCATTCACCAGTTTTCTCGAAATTGCCCGCATTGACAAAACTGGCAACAGCCTGAGGAAAATACGATTTCTTGTTTTTGTCGCTTTTCTGGCTTTCCACCACATGCAATTGAATGTCGGGTTGATATGATTTTTTTCTGTTCCTTCAGGCTGTTTCAAATCGATGTTTTCAAAAACCGAACAAATGCTCTCAACCGCCTGCGTCTGATGTGTCAGATTTTTCTCAAAATTAAATCCCTTCATTGCTCAAAACTTTTTTTAAATTTTCACCCTTCTGTGTTAAACGGTATTTTTGCTTGCTGCTGTTGGGCTTGTCCGGTATGGTCAATGTTACAAATCCTCCGTCGATTGCTTTTATTAAATATTCTTTTCTAAAATACTCTCTGTCTGTAAGTTGAAGCATTTCTTGTAATTCTCTACGAGTGTGTTCATGAGTCATTACCTTTAACAAATCCTTTACTTGGTCAGAAACTTGCGGGGTGACTTGCGGGGTGACTTGCGGGGTGACTTGCGGGGTAACTTGGTCGAGTACCTGTTCTTCTAACGCAGATTGCACTTCTTTATCTACCGGAAAAGAAATTCTCGTAAAATTGTCCATAAAACGGAATGATTCTCTTCCGTACGCATGCAAAATACGAGGTATCCCCGAACCCAACTGCTCTACCAACTCTAAATCCCTGAATATTCGCATCAATTCTTTGTTTTTCGGAACCGATACGCCATCAAAAAAATCTTCTTCGCTAATTCCTTCGGGTAATGAACCGGCTGAAGTAATTTCGATTCTGTCCGAGAATATTTCAAACTTTGGGGGAATCTCACGGCTGTAGTCGTTATGAACCATTGCGTTTATAATCGCCTCACGTAATGCTACTTCGTCCCATAACCTCTTTTCGATGCGTTCTTTGGATGTAATTCTGGCATAAGTGGCATTTTCAATATTGATTTTGTCCAATACACTTTTTGTCGCTTTCACGAGCGAGCAATATCCATATTCGTTATTTTCGAGCAAATTAACTCGATCCTTGCCACTATAGCGTGCTACTTTCACTGAAAGTCCGTTTTCGTCGGCCATCAAATAGGCTGCATAATTCAATTGATTACCGTCGGTAAGCAATTCAAGATTTTTTAAAAAGTTTTTGTTGAGCGGTTTCTTTTTTTCTTCATAATAAATACGCAGCTGCTCAAAAGTTAAGTCCTGACGCGGCGACGGTATGTTTCGCAAGGACGTCCGCGTTCGTTTCGAAAACAATTCGTCGATCATTTTCTGAGGCATGGGCTCGGATGCCGTTCCGATACGAATAAAGCAGCCTTTCTCAGTCATTCCGTATTTCTTTTTGAAATAAGGTTTTTCACTACCGCCGGCCACAATAATTTTTATTACTGTCTTTTGTTCCCTTTCTTCCTCAACCACATCAAACAATCCCATAACCGAAGGCTGGATATTGTTTTTGATTCGATCCTTTATCTTGAGCATGTCATGATCGGCATCTTCCACTCCAACGACCGTTCCATCATCGTCGATGCCGATATAAATAATTCCGCCTTCTTTGTTCAGAAAAGCAATGACTTCTTTTTCCAAATCCAATTCTTCGGAAAGTTGTCGTTTATATTCGATGCGACTTGTTTCTATCGACATGCTGAGAATTGTTTATTTATGTTCCTTTTCGTGGCTTACCCGGAGTGTTACTAATAAAATAAAACATTGTTTTTTAGATATTTGATTTAATACCTGATGATAAAATCGATATTCAAATTCTTTTTGTTGTTGAAATGTTTTACACTTTCGGCCAACTCATGCAGATTTTCGGCCTGTTGATTTTTCGGCTTTTGATTGTGCTCCTCAACTTCCCGAAGCAGCGTAGTGGCTTCATCACTTGCCAGCAGACGCGCATATGATTTTCCCAGCCACTCCAATCCGTAACTTTCGGCAGAAAAACGAATTTCCTTTTTCTTCAGGATGCTTTTGAGTTTTTCAAACTGAAAATTTCCATTCTTGTCGAAGCATTGCGGAAAATGGTTTTTCAGAATTTCCCAATCGTTGTCCGAAGCCTTGATGTTGGTCGTAACCGTTTGTTCCTTGCTCATTTTTCAATTTTTAGATTTCCTGTGTGTCCAGGGGAAAAAATAAATGGATGTCGCCGTTCGATAAGGCAAAAATAACAAATAATTTTCTCTCTTTTGTCTACGTTCTGTTTTTCTCCCGATATGCATCGATAAATATTTTCCAATAGCTAATTCTGATTTTCGTTCCTTCACAAAATTATTAACTGACGAATCGGAAAATCCGTTTTCGAAAAAAAAAGTGAATGTCGACATTGCAAATCACTTACAACCAACCACACTGTCAGCATCGCAAATTGAAAGCAAGCGAAACACGCATTTGACCGACTTTGATGACCGACTACTTTGCCGATCGGGCTGCCCAGTGGGATAAGCCCGGAAAAATAGAAATGGCCGGCAATTTCGTGCAGGTCCTGTTAAAGTATATCGAACCACAACCCGGCTGGAAAGCGTTGGAAATAGGCGCCGGCACGGGATTGGTGGGATTGCAACTGCTCCCGCGTGTACGCAGTATCGTGTTCGAAGATACTTCTGGGGAAATGTTAAATGTGTTGTGCTCAAAAATCGACGACAATGTTCCCGTGGAAATTTTGCATGGCGAAAAAGGAACTTTCCGCACAATTTGAGAGAACAGGATTTCGAGTATTACACGTTGAGACCTACTATAATACTCCCCAATCTCCAATCTCTATCTTGTTGTCTGAAATTCATCTTCAAATCGATGAATCGATAAATCATCGAATCGAAAATTTCATCTCGACAAAGCAAAAAGTGGAAATATCTATCTTGATTATGTTAAAATCGAAAAATAAGTTGCATTTTATTTTCAAATTATTTTCCTTTGCAAGCAAATATTAGAAAATTGAATTTGTTGATCACAAACGGATATTGGTGGCGTTACTTACAACTCATACAGTCGTAAGGGAAAACAGCCATGTCTTAATGTGATATAACGGAATAACAATAGAAGAATAGCCTGTCGCACCTGCGACAGGCTATTTTCGTTAAGAGGCGCACACAAATCAAACAACACATAACATGCAAAAATTTTCAGTTGACAGTAACGGGTATTATGGCGAATTTGGAGGAGCATTCGTGCCTGAAATTCTCTACAAATGCGTGAAGGATTTAGAAAATTCCTATCTGCGCATTCTCGAAAGCGAGAAGTTCAAACGCGAATTCGAACAATTATTGCGTGACTACGCAGGCAGGCCTTCTCCGCTCTATCTCTCGCAACAACTTTCCGAGCGTTTTGGGTGCAGAATCTATCTCAAGCGCGAAGACCTGAACCACACCGGTGCACACAAAATCAACAATGCCATCGGACAAATACTAATTGCGCGCGAAATGGGTAAAACCCGCATCATCGCCGAAACCGGCGCTGGTCAGCACGGAGTAGCTGCCGCCACAGTTTGTGCACTGATGCAAATGCCTTGCACCGTGTATATGGGCAAAACTGATGTCGAACGTCAGGCCGTGAACGTAAAAAAAATGGAGATGTTGGGCGCAACAGTCGTACCCGTAACTTCTGGTAACATGACACTCAAAGATGCTACAAACGAAGCCATTCGCGACTGGTGCAGTCATCCCGAAGAAACGCACTATATTATCGGATCCACTATCGGGCCTCATCCCTATCCCGATTTGGTGGCACGACTGCAATCGGTAATCAGCAAAGAAATAAAAGTCCAGCTCATGGAAAAAGAGGGACGCGACTATCCAGACTATCTGGTAGCCTGCGTGGGAGGCGGAAGCAATGCGGCCGGCACTATTTACGAATATCTCGACAACGATCGGGTGAAAATCGTATTGGCCGAAGCAGGCGGTAAAGGTATCGATAGCGGCTATTCGGCTGCCACCATTCAATTGGGAACCATCGGTGTACTGCATGGATGTAAAACCCTGCTGATGCAAACCGAAGACGGACAGATTATCGAGCCCTATTCCATTTCGGCCGGACTCGATTATCCGGGAGTAGGGCCCATCCATGCCAATCTGGCTTCTCAACATCGTGCCCGAGTGCTCCCCATCAACGACGACGAAGCTCTTCGTGCAGCTTTCGAGTTGACGCGCAAGGAAGGTATTATTCCCGCATTGGAATCGGCGCACGCATTGGCTGCTTTAGAAAAAGTAGATTTTGATCCTGAAGATGTGGTGGTTCTAACGCTTTCGGGAAGAGGCGATAAAGACCTCGAAACCTATTTCAAGTACGAAAATCAATTTTAAAAATGAATAAGATGAAGTATTTTTTTCATATTAAAACAAAAAAAATATTGGCCGACCTGCATACCCCGGTAAGCCTTTATTTAAAAATACGCGACACGTTCCCTCAATCGGCTTTGCTCGAAAGTTCCGATTTTCATGCCAACGAAAACAGCACGTCTTACATCGGCCTGGAGCCGATTGCCAGCATAGATGTCAATCGGGGCGTATGTACAATGAAATATCCCGATGGCAGCCGTCACCAACAACAGCTCACCGATTCGTTCACCATTGCCGATGCTCTGAGCGGATTTATTGCCGATATCAAAGTGGAAGGACCCGACAAAAACATGTGCGGTTTGTTTGGTTACACAACTTTCAATTGTGTAAAATATACCGAAAATATCGCTATCCGCGAAAGTATGGAGAAGCAGAACGATGCTCCCGATATGTTGTATATTCTCTATCGATACATTGTGATATTCAATCATTTTACCGACGAAATCGTGTTAATGGAATTGTTGCGCGAAAACGAACAAAGTCGTCTTGAGCGTGTTGAGGTGCTTATTAACACGCGAAATTTCGCCTCTTACAATTTTTTCCCTGAAGGGGAGGAATACAGCACGACAACGGATGAAGAGTTTAAAGCCAATGTGCGTCGAGGAGTGCAGCACTGTTTGCGTGGCGATGTATTTCAAATTGTACTGTCACGACGTTTTGTGCAACGCTATTCGGGTGACGACTTCAAGGTGTATCGGGCGTTGCGATCCATCAATCCGTCGCCCTATCTGTTTTATTTTGATTTCGGTGGATACCGCATATTCGGATCATCTCCTGAAACACATTGCAAGATTAGCGGCAGGCACATCAGCATCGATCCGATTGCAGGCACCACAAAGCGCACCGGAAATGACAAGGAGGATATGAAGGCCGTGGATTTTCTGCTCAACGATCCCAAAGAAAATGCCGAACATGTGATGTTGGTGGATTTGGCGCGAAACGATCTGAGCCGACATGCACATGACGTGAAAGTCGATTTTTATAAGGAACCGCAATTCTACTCGCATGTCATTCATTTGGTTTCCCGCGTCAGCGGAATACTCGACGATGAAGCAGATTCGATTCGGGCATTTTTCGATACGTTCCCTGCCGGCACGTTATCGGGTGCGCCAAAAGTACGTGCCATGCAACTCATTTCCGAAATCGAAAAACACAATCGCGGCGCTTACGGCGGGTGCATCGGATTCATCGGACTCAACGGCGATCTCAATCAGGCCATCACCATCCGAACCTTTGTGAGCCGCAACAACGAATTATGGTATCAGGCAGGAGCTGGAATTGTGGCGCAAAGCAATGACGAATATGAATTGCAGGAAGTCAACAGTAAGCTCGGTGCTTTGAAAAGTGCTATCGATCGTGCAGCCAATCTGTTCAATGCATAATTTGAAAACGATGAAAAAAATACTCATTTTCGACAACTACGACTCTTTCACCTACAATCTGGTGCATGCAGTAAAATCGCTCGGCTTTATCGATGTAGATGTTGTGCGTAACGACCGCATCGATTTGGATTCGGTGGAACAATATGACAAAATCATTTTGTCCCCGGGTCCCGGTGTGCCTGAAGAAGCCGGGTTGCTTCTACCACTCATTCGACGTTATGCCGATCACAAAAGCATATTGGGCGTTTGTTTGGGACATCAGGCTATCGGCCTTGCCTTCGGAGCAAAACTCGAAAACATTCCTTTCGTCTTTCACGGAGTACAGACACTTATAAAAATCACGGCAAAGGATTATATTTTCGATGGACTGCCGGACCAATTTCAAGCGGGGCGCTATCATTCCTGGATTGTTTCTAATGAAGACTTTCCTGCTGATTGTCTTGAAATCACTGCGGTGGACAATGAAAGCTGCATCATGGCGTTGAGACATACCTCACTCGATGTACACGGTGTGCAGTTTCATCCCGAATCGGTGCTAACACCCGACGGCATCCGAATCATTCAAAACTTTTTAGAACACTAACCCAACGCCAACAACGGCAACAAACGATTTATATCAGACATGAAAGAAATACTTTATAAACTGTTCGATTACCAATATCTCACTCGCGATGAGGCGAAACAAGTATTGTTTGACATAGTTTCGGGCAATGTTCCGGAAGCACAAATTTCGGCGCTCCTCGCCACTTTCGTGATGCGCAGCATTTCGGTGGACGAAATTCTCGGATTTCGCGATGCGCTGCTCGACATGCGCGTCCCGATTGATTTGTCCGAATATTCTCCCATTGACATTGTCGGAACGGGAGGCGACGGGAAAAATACGTTCAACATTTCGACACTTGCCTCCTTCGTAATTGCAGGAGCCGGTTATCATGTGGCCAAGCACGGCAATTACGGTGCTACATCGGTCAGCGGAGCAAGCAACGTGCTCGAACTGCACGGAGCCAAATTCACAACAGATGTCGATCGGCTGAAACATTCCATCGAAGAGTGTGGTTTCGTATATTTGCATGCGCCTTTTTTCAGTCCGGCGCTCAAGGCAGTAGCCGGAGTGCGCAAGAGCCTCGGCGTACGTAATTTTTTCAACATCATGGGCCCGCTGGTCAATCCCACCCAACCTCCCTATCAATTATTGGGGGTATATGATCTGTCGATGATGCGACTGTTCAGTTACATCTATCAGGAAAGCAAGAAAAATTTCAGCATCGTTCACAGCATCGACGGATACGACGAAATCTCGCTCACCGGTCAGTTTAAGGTCGTATCGAATCGGGGAGAACAGCTTTTTGTTCCGGAAGATCTTCAGCTGAAGCGTGCTTCGCAATCGGAGTTATCGGGCGGGGAAACGCCAGAAGATGCAGCACGTATCTTCGACCATGTATTGCGATGCGAAGCTACCGAAGCGCAGATGAATGCAGTGTTGGTTAATGCGGCTTTCGGCATTCGCACCATCGAACAGGACAAGTCCATCGAAGAATGCATCGATATCGCGCGCGAGTCGCTTTACGGAAAAAAAGCATTGAAGACATTCAACCAATACATCGAACTAAACAGTTGACAAATCGAATGAAAGATATTTTATCGGATATAGTAGCACACAAAAGAGTGGAAGTTGCTACAAAAAAATCTCAATGTCCACTCGACACGGTTTGCAGAGAAATCGAAAGAAATGTCTACAAAACCCTCTCGTTGCATGAAGCACTCGCGAAAGACGACTTCGGCATCATTGCCGAGTTTAAGCGAAAATCGCCTTCAAAAGGATGGATACATCGCGACGCGGATGTAAGGGAGGTTACCACATCCTATCGACAAAACGGTGCAGCCGCACTGTCTGTGCTCACCGACGAGGCGTTTTTCGGAGGTTCGCTTGCCGATCTCGACGCTGTAGCCACAGAGAACAACATTCCCGTGTTGCGCAAAGACTTTATCGTGGACGAATATCAGATTTACGAAGCAAAGCTGCATCGCGCCAATGCCATTCTGCTGATAGCTGCAGCCATCACCAAAGCTGAATGCCTGCGATTCTCCGAAATAGCCCAACAACTGGGGCTCGACGTTTTGCTCGAATTGCACGACGAGCGCGAAATAGAGTACATTACGCCTCAGCACAACCTCATCGGAGTGAATAACCGCAATTTGGGAAGTTTCGTAACCACGGTGGATAAATCTTTCGAAATGGCCGAGCTGCTGCCAAAAGATGCAGTACTGGTCTCCGAAAGCGGCATTTCCGATCCGCAAACCGTTAGGCAACTGCGTCAGGCAGGTTATCGCGGATTCCTCATCGGCGAGACTTTTATGAAAAATGGTAATCCGGGCGAAAGTCTGGCAAGGTTTATCCAATCGTTGCAGGCGTCATGATCGTGAAAGTATGCGGCATGCGCGATGCCGAAAACATTCGCGAGGTCGAAGCTCTCGGCGTGGATTGGATGGGGTTTGTTTTTCATCGCACTTCACCACGCTTCGTCAGCAAACTTCCGAATTATCTGCCTCAACGCGCGAAGCGCGTAGGTGTTTTCGTAAACGAAACGGAGGAACAGATTATGAAAACCGTCCAACTGTTTTGTCTCGACATGGTGCAGCTTCACGGACAGGAAAAGCCTGATTTTTGCAGCCGTATTCGCAGTAAGGGATTGAAAATAATCAAAGCCATCAATGTGAACAACAGATTCCCATTAGAAGAGGTATCGTCCTATGAAGGAGCTTGCGATTATTTTTTGTTCGACACGAAAACGCCTTTGCCGGGAGGTTCGGGACAGAAATTCGACTGGAGCGCTCTTTCGGCATATCGAGGTAAAACTCCTTTCTTGCTTAGTGGCGGCATCTCACCGGACGATGCCGAAATGGTGAAAACTTTTGCACACGAACGCTGCATCGGCATCGACCTGAACAGTCGTTTCGAAACGTCGCCGGCTTATAAAGACATTCGCTTATTACAATCGTTTCTTGACAAAATCAAAAGAAAATGAACAGAATAGATCAACTTTTCGAACAAAAAAAACA
>ENA-UOYA01000308-UOYA01000308.1-activated-sludge-metagenome-genome-assembly--contig:-NODE-308-length-67745-cov-46.830669_pt1 | contig 67745 bp, 57 predicted proteins | sample MGYA00238163_ERZ764804 | MGnify/ENA primary metagenome ERZ764804 (study PRJEB28919, sample SAMN05720223) | activated sludge metagenome | isolation source: Anaerobic digester | place: Hong Kong...
AACTGTTTATACATTTACTTTAAGTACACATAAACTCAATTTTTTTATGTTATTGTTTACCTTTTATATATAATACCTTTTATCAAATCTGATTTAATCTTGTATCTCCACAATACACTGCCGCGTCAGTCACAATAACATTCAATCATCAATCCCAAAATCCCAACTTCTTTTATTATTGCCTGACCTCACCTATCCTTTATCCAGCGAAAATTAAACAATATCCTGGAAAATGGGAAGAAGATTTGTCATTGATTTTTTACCTTGTTTAACTCACTTATATAATGCAGATAATCTATACATTAACTGTTGCAGTAAATTTCCAATAAGTCTTATTTTATTGATTTAAAGCGACATGTGTCCATTTGTGTTGAAATAACAGCAAGATATCGGTGAGTGGGAGATCGTGTCTCAGGAGGCGCGGGAATGGCCTTATTTGGCATTTTGTAATATGTATTATATTGAATATAGCAAAATAACCAATACTTTTAATTTTAATGTCTTTTATTTCAATTATTTATGTTATAGACTGACCTGATTCTGCCAATATCTTAATATTGATTATTGTTAAAGGAATAAAATTGCAGAGTCAATTATTTTACTTTTGGCGCGAGCCGACCGCGGGTAGCAGACAATTTCCGGCAAAGTAAGTGGGGCATTGAATAACAAAGGCAAGGCTTCAGTATTAACCTGCAGGACTTGGCTTTTCTGTGTAATGAAATATTGCTTGCCTGCAAATCCGCATCTTGCCGTATAAAATTGGATGCCACAGGCGGGCACTTATCTAAATGTGAAGGTTACGATTTATGTTGCGTACCTATTTCCTATGAATTACATGCAACGCAACATTATGAGAGCAACCCGAGCACCTGTTTCCACGGTTGATAAATCTAATTACTTAGTATTTAATATCATGATTATCAGGCATAATTTAAAAACGGATCAAGCTTGAACTTTTCAAAATTACCGGGAGTGCTTCCTTTGAAATAATCACGGATAAATAAATGATCAACAAGCCAGCTGTCTGGTCTATGCCGGGATTGATTTTTATGTAATTTCTCATAGATTGGGATCTTCTTACCAGGATACTTTATTATTTCAGACCTCCTATCCCCAAGATTGATATACAACATGCCGCCGAAATGTCTTATTATTTCATATGCTGCAACAAAGATCCTGTCACATTCACCAAATATAAGTATCTCCTGCTCCGGAAATTTGCCGAATACTTCAGTTAGTTGCTGCCTCTCATAGTCAGTATATGTAGATTTCATATGCCACTCCAATTCAATTGAGAACCAGCAGGTATCTTCAATAACATACTTCTGATATTGCCTGAGTATCCATCTGTATGATTCATCCAGATGGTCTTCTCTTAATATGCCTATGCATGCGCAATCCATAATTATATATCTAATAAATAATCATTTTCGGAAGTGGTTTGTTTATGAATCCCTATCTAACTGCCACTCTGAAATATTAATCCGACAATACCTGCCCCAATTGAAAAGATCTTACCTGAATAGCTTTCATCATAATCCTTCGCTTTTAAATCCTGCATATGATACCCTCCCTCAAATGTTAATCCGATATGTGATTTTACAGGGACAATAATACCAAATCCAAGGGCAACGTCAGATCCTGAAAATTTAATATCAAAATCAGAACTATAGTCAGATTTCATCCTGTAATACCGTATTCCTAAATCAAAATATGGAAACACCTTGCTCTGAGGACCTCCTAAGGCTAAGCCTATCTGAGGACCAATACCTATTCCGTTCGATTTGTAATCTCCCTGTGATTCGGATGTGAATTCAAGGCTCCCTCCAACAAAAATGTTCCTGGTAATAAAGTGATTTATGTTCGGTGCAAATGTGAAAGTTGTTGCCTTATCGCCGTCAACTTCATACAGATCTCCTCCCTGATTCATAAAACTTGCTGATCCGGAAATAATTGTAGCTTTTTTATCAACGGCATATTGCTGCCCGTTAACAATTGAGCCAAGCAGGCCCGACAAAATGATGAAAAGTATGACCCTGTTTTTCATTTCAATGATTTATAAAGGTTTAAATATACTAAGACTCGGTTTTAATTCCTTCCAGAGAATCTAAGGTTTGGGCTATATTCATTGTGTTATTATCCCTCCCTGTAACTCTTTTATACTTTATCTGTCAGCTTATGCCGCAGACCATGCAACGGAAAAAGCACTTCCCCGCCAGTCCCAATACCGCCACTCAACCCTCCCTGTTTACAACTCATCTTATTTTCTGACTTCACTTATCCTTTATCCTGTGAAATATAATAATTATCGGGGTAAATGCCAATTAGAATAATCATATTCCGATAGTGACCTGTACATCATTCCGGTTTGGAAAACATAAAGAATTAGCTTGCTTAATCTGGTCGTCAGAACCTGAGATAAAAACCCGGTCCATTGCAGGTAATTCCGAATTTTAACTCGGGCCTGACCACAGTTGAATATCTGAGTCCTTTATTATAAATCGAAACCGCATTCCCGGCATGTTTATTATATGCAGATATGAAGGGGATCGAGATCACGACAAAACCGGCTCCGATTGCTGCAAGGGTCCAGTTGGGATCCCCTCCTGCCACAGCTGTTCCAAGTGGATAACCGATAAGGAATCCTCCTGGAAGCTGAAAGATCATACCTGCAGTGTAGTTGTTTTTTGCGATTTTCATTTCAGAAAATGCTTCCTGGTTTGACTTTGTAATTTCAAGAAGCTTATTAGGTGTCAGAGTTGTGCCATTCTGCCGGAATACAGGACCTAACCTGTTAACGACTGCAATGGAATCGGACCCGTTCTGACCAAACATATTTACAAAAACCGAAAGCAGGAACAATGCAAAAACTGATTTCTTCATCCCGATCAAATTTATATCACTGATTAAACGACCATGTTTCTCCGGAATTGCCTTCCTGCTTCGGGTATAATTCATTATCCATGGCTTAAATCGATATTATCCGAGTTCACTTGTCCCTTATAAGTGGGAATTTACATAATATCGGTGGAGAAGCAGAAAGAAAACACAGCCGTATCCTGGTCAGTTTTTAATGAGTTCATCTATCTCGTCGAGATGAAGTTTCAGATGCGGGGAGAAATCTTCAATCATTCTTCTTAACGTGATTCTTTCATCAGGCCCTGCAATCCATTCATTCTCCAGTTTTGAATCATCGACATTTTGTATCACATGGCAGAAATGAATCAGAGAATATTTCCAGAGTTGAACAAGATTGTTCCAATCCTCATCCTTGTAATTCTGAATGGCAATCCAGCGATCATTATTCCCATATGTTGCATAGTTCGGGAATGTCAGGGGACTCTGCTGATACTGCAGGTGAACAATCCGGTGAATATTATTAGATGCCGAATCAATGAGATGTCCCAATATCATTTTGACAGTCCTGTTCTGGCTGTTCCGGCGCCGTGTAATTGTCTCTTCCGGCAGGGAAACAAGTCGTTTTTCCCAATACCCGACTAAAGCCTGGATTTCATTTTTTATTGAAGAAGTTTCTGTCATGTTAATTATTTTATGTGTTGCTTTTAAGTCATTAGCCCTGTTTTGATTCATTGGAAAGAAGAGTTTCAACCTAAATGAATCAATGCGCAAGATAAATATTTAATATCAATGTTATTGATTCCAGCCAGAATAGAGTTTCCGGAAATCGGGGTTCTGAATATGATTCGGTCGCGTCCCGGGCTGCTTTGACGCTTTCAGATTTCTGATCGAAAGTTTTAATATGCATTCTTAATATCGGAGCTGAAGCATAAATGCTTTCTTCAATGACTTCAGTATCAATATCTTCAAGGTTGTATTCTAAATACATGATCCTGAATCTGTTTTTAATTTGCCCGGTTTTATCAGGAAGCCGGGATAATTTTTAACTTCAGTCCCTTTACTTTTCGGGCTCAATTATCATCAGGATACTGGCAATATCAGAGTTGACACGTTTTGTATTTATCTCAGCCATAGTAATTTTAACTTCCAGTATGGGGCCGGTAAGTTTTCAGTTAAAGTGTTGAAGTGTTTTTTGCACCCCGGATATTCTTCTTCAGAACCCGATAAGGAAAAAGTGTTGGGATTAAAGGATCAAACAACAGTAATTCTTAAAAAACATTAAAAGCAATTTATTGACAGTTAAGTTTATTATATTGTCATTGTTTGACCGGGCATCCTATGTTTAAAATAACACCTAACATTCTTGCCATCAGCATCCTGGCATCTTTCCAGTCGCTTTTCTCACAGGAAAACGGATTATTGACAGCTTCTTTTACAAATTCTGCTGTCGTGATCGACGGAAATCTTAATGAAGCAGCCTGGCAGGAAGCCCGGACTGTATCTGATTTCATTCAATATGAGCCTGTCGAAGGGATAAAATCAAACGGCAGAACCGAGGTAAGGATACTCTTTGGAAAGGATGACCTGTACATAGGTGCCTTGTTATTTGACAGGAGGAATAATATTGAGAATAATCTGGGGCGGAGGGATGAATATAACAGGGCCGACTGGTTCATGGTATCCGTCGATTCGTACAACAGCGGCAAGATGGCATTTACATTTGCAGTGAATGCTGCAGGGGTTCAGCTTGACGGACAACAGGACGACAACAGAAAGGTCAGCTCGGGAGCAACTAATCCCTTGCTTCCGACGGGCCTTGATGTCTCATGGGATGCAATATGGTTTTCAGACGTCAGTATAACTGATGAGGGCTGGTCAGTTGAAATGCGTATACCTTACAATATGCTCAGGTACTCAAAAAAAGAGATACAGACCTGGGGTGTTTATTTCTCAAGGCGTAATCCAAAATCAGGCGAGGTTTCCGAATGGCCGTATATCCCGCGTGACAAAAGGAGCAACCTTGTCTCGGGATATGGGAAAATTACCGGAATAAAAGGTATTGATCCAAGGACTAATATCCAGGTACGACCATATGTTCTTGCCGGTCTTGACATAAGTGAAAATGAGAATGCCGCCGGCAAAGCTGATTACAGGTTTAAAAGCAGTACGGGAGGTGACATTAAAATCGGGATAGGGCCAAATGTGATCCTTGATGCAACAATAAGGCCGGATTTCGGCCAGGTTGAAGCTGATCCGGCTGTTCTCAATCTGACGGCTTTCCAGACTTTGTACCCTGAAAAACGGCCATTTTTCCTCGAAGGTGCCGACATCTTTAAATTCGGCATAGGAAACAGCAGGCTGTATTATCCCAGGCGGTTTGGTGCCGATGAACCTATCATAGCAGCTGTAAAACTGTCAGGCCGCACCGAAAAGGATCTTTCATTTGGCATTATGGGTGTTACAGCCGGGGAGAATTTCAACCCTTCCAACAATTATGCAGTATTCCGCGCAAGCCAGAGGATAAATGAATATTCATCGGCCGGAGGAATCCTTACATATTATTACAGCCCCGAAGCCAAAGGGACAGGGTGGCAAAGCATAACAGGTGGTTTAGACTGGGATTTAAGATTTGATAATAACAGGTATGGTTTCGAAGGAACTATAGCGTTTTCCGACAGAAATTCACTGGTTCAGGGAATCAAAGACCAGACAGGCATGATGAGCAGCCTCGCCATACGTAAAAGGCAGGGCATCATCGACGGACATGTAGCCCTGCTCATGTTTACCGACCAGTATAATCCCAATGATATCGGATGGATAACATTTGAACAAAACTGGTACCAGATTTGGGCCAATCTCAAATACAAGCTTAAGGGAGGAAAGGAATTCGGCAATTTCCAGCGTGGAGAACTGAGCCTCGATTATGCAAGAAGGCTTTCTATGCTTGAAAATTATGACATGGGGAGTGAAATTAATCTCAAGATGACCCTTACAACAAAAAAGTTCAGGCAAATCAAGGCCGGTACCGCCCTGATAAGCCCTCTCGGGGGGTATGATCTCTGGGAGACAAGGGGCCTGTGGGTATGGGCAAAGCCAAAAGGGGCTGAATTATCGGGGGAATTCTCCACTGATGACAGAAAGAAATGGAAAATAACGCCAAAGGCATCTGTAAGAAAATACGACAACAAAGGTTCGGAATATATGATCGATTTTCTGGGTACTGTGATACCCGGGACAAAAGTATCCCTCAGTGCGGAAATCAAAAGTTCCTGGGAAAATGACAAAACCGCATGGGCGTCGAACGAAACATTTTTCCATGATGACGCCGGCTGGAAAATCGGCAGCTTGTCTACATCCCCCGATAATCTGAACCGGGAGGATCTAACGGCCTTCAACGACGATGGAACTCTCGCGACTATCCTTGCAGATGTGAAGGAAAATAAACCCGGCTGGTTTTATGTACCAGTGTTCGGAGTACGTGATACCCGATCGGCCGACCTTACGGTGAGAGGTTCTCTTACTTTGACAAGTAAATTTTCAATGCAGCTTTATTCGCAGTTTTTCGCGGCAAAAGGACGGTATGGCAATTTCAGCATACTGGCCAATCCCGACAAAATGGTTCCTTTCCCCGGGTACCCCAAAAGGAGGGATTTCAACTATAAAAACCTGCAGTCAAATTTCGTAACAAGGTGGGAATACAGACCCGGATCTGCAATTTATTTCGTGTGGAGCCATTCGCGCAGAAAAGACGAGGAAATGAATCCCCTTGCTCCCTGGGGAGATGATCTTTACGGACAATCACTTGGGGGACAGATATCAGAGCTTTTCAGGGCATCCCCGCGAAACAGTTTTATGGTAAAAGTCGATTACGCATTTCACTGAAGCCTTTTGCACTGGAGCTGGATATGGGATGAAAACATTATTCCGATTTTAACCCGGGTTCCCCTCGTTAAAATTGCTTTCTCCCGCGCTGTCTCCCGAAAACTGAACTCCCGGTCGGGGTGTGACCCTGTTTACATCCATGATAGTGCTCCCGTTCAACACCGAAAAACCGGTTTTACCCGTATTGTCCCCGGTCTTTTGCACATTGTAAAAAGCAGGCAAACGGTAATCAGAAAGAAGGTTAATCTGCTAATAACATAATTAACCAGTTGTTGCAAAAAAAGAAGACTACGGGTTAAGTTACTGATTACTAAATCGCGAAGAAATAAATATTAGTATGTTGCAGATATCCGTTCCGGGGATGTGAGATCAGGTGAGCTGACAGGTACAGCGGGTTCTCATCCCGCCAGGAAGATATCATATTTGGGGATCATGAGTCACGTTCGCATTATGAAATCGTCATCAGTCCTTCCAGCGATCATTTCTGTTTTCATCCGGCAGCGTATTAAGGCACGGCTTATAATACTCTGATGCATTCATCATCCGGTAAAACGGTTGTTGAGCATTTCCCTGCCCCGCGTGAGAGATTCCTCATCTCAACGTATCTTCGATTGCATGGAAACGTCTCATTCGGGATAACAGAAAGCTTTTTTGTGTACCGGGGGAGGAAAGAAGCGACTTATCATTCCAGACTATTCATTCTCAGCAAGACTGACTATTAACTCTTTGATTGCCAGGGCACATTCAGGTATCCGTTCATAATTTACGATACCAGGATCATCCTTGGGTGTATGTGTGATGTCCTGATCATCCATATGATCGATGAACCATTCGGAACTTACAGCAATTGCCGGACAGCCAAACCGGACAAAGATGCTGTGGTCGCCCTGAACCCATGGTTTGCCCTCAACAATATCCTGATGGCTTTTAAAAATGGCATCCAGTTTTCCCCTTATGTGACCCGGAAGATTAAAGGCGGAAAAACAGGAAGGACCTTCCTTATACCCTGCCCCGTCAATATTTATATTCAGCACGATTTGATCAAACATTCCCTGGTTTTGTTCAATATATTTCATCTGTCCGGGGACGGCATAGTAGTCTTCACCGTTAAAGGCAACAAGTTCAATACTGTAATTCCCTTTGTAATCCTTCATCAGTTCAGCGAGCAGCATCAGAACAGCAACGCCTGTCGCATTGTCGATGGCTCCCTGAGTGCCGATTTTGGCATCAATATGAGCCGTTACGGCAATTCTTTTATTTGTTTTCCCTTCCTTCCGGGCAATAACATTTAAAGCAGTCTCAGGTATGCGTTCTGCTCCTGATTCAAGTGTCACGACCTTTCCTGAACAGGCAATAAGCTTCTCTCCTTCTGTATCTTTCATATACACCGACGGGATGTCGAAATCACCGTCTTCGAACATCGGAAAAGGGTAAGCACCCCCTGCAATTGCAGAATCGCGTCCGGTGGCACTTATAATGGCCCTGGGATTCCCCCTTTCCAGGGCTGAGATAATCCTTTTGTGCTCTTCAGGATTGTAAAAAACGAAATTTTTGGGCATTATCTGCCCTTTAGCTATCTGACCATGTAAAAAAACAATTTTGCCGGAAATGTCTGCTTTTTCAAGCTCTTCAACAGTTTCTGCCGGAACCAGTTCTCCCCTGACCAGACAACCTTTAGAATAAGGCGATGAACTTACTTCAAACAATTCCGTTCCGCATTTAAGACTTGCCCCGCTGGTTTTCCAGTCCATAACTCCGAGCACAGTCTCCTCTGTTATCCATCCTGATTTTACGAATTCCTTCTTAACATAACCTGTAGCCTGACGGTTCCCTTCGCCACCCACACGCCTTTCAGGAATGACTGAACATAACATATGAATATGTTCTTTTGCCAGTTTAGTCAATTCATTTTTATCCACTTTGTCAATTGTTTACGGTGAAAGCGGTCTCAACTGTTGTATTTCCTTTGATCATTGACCAGACCGGGCAGTATTTTTCTTCTGCCATACTGATCACCTTTTTTACCTCCTGTTCTGTGGCATCGGGGGAAGTAATATGAATATCAAGAAAAATTCTACTGAATCCTGTCGGATGCTCCTCTTTTCTGAGGCCCCTGGCATGCATTTCAAAACCTGTAATTGTCCGGTGCATTCTCCTGAGGAAAGTCAGCATTGCACTGCCCAGGCACGACGACAGGCTAAGAAGAAGTAATTCAAGAGACGTATATCCCATATCGTCACCAAGAGGGGCAATATAATCTATTGATATTGGTGTGTTGTCTCCAACAGTTCCTTTGAAAAGCAGCTTATCATTTATAAGCTTGATAGTTGATCTCAATTCTTTTGATTTGTCTGTCATTTTTTAAAATTTCAATATGGTAATTTGATATTGGTTCTTTTTAAAAGATCTTTTTCGACCATGTCTTTGCTGTTTGCCGATCCGTGCGAAGGGATAAAAAGCCTGCAGCCCGTTTTGAGCAGTTTCTCCCAACTTTTAAGCAACCGGCCGGGATCTGATGCAAAAGGAGGGAATGCCGTCCACCAGAAAACTCCGAACATCGTATCTCCCACAAGGGCGATCTCGTTATCTGTTATCACGCTTACCGATCCTTCTGTATGTCCTGGAGTATGCATCAGGTATGCGTTGAATCCAAAATCTGAAAGTTCAAATATATCATCAATAGCATAATCATATTTGCAGGGCTGATAAAGGGCAACGCTCCTGAATTTGCCTTCAAAAGTCCTGACAAGGAATTTTGTGAAGGAATTTGTTCCGGACGGAAGGATATTATCACCGGAAGTCAGATAACCCGTTTCCGATTTATGTATTATCACCCTTGCATTATACTTCTCCCTGATATTTGCCGCATTGGCGGCATGATCGAAATGAGAATGTGTAAGTATCAAAAGATCAATCTTATTTACGTGCAATTTCCCAAGCCTTTCTTGCAGGGTTTTCCACATGAATCCGGGACCTGTGTCAACCAGGATGTCTGCCTTTCCGTTTGTCAAAAGAAACACATTGCTCCTTCCCGAAAGGACCTGGAAAATTCTGTATCCGCCCGGAGTGGTCCAGTTTCTCATTCCTTGTGATTTCAGTTAAACAAATTTAAATTATTTGAATATCTTCGGGCAATATTTTATCATGGATGGACATGAAAACAATGAAGTTCATACTGCCGGTAATCATTATTACGGCATTTTCAGCAATACTTACTGCACAGGAATCATCAGAACTCACCGACAGGATATCAAATCTACCGATTGTCACAAAAGAAGACTCCCTCTCCTATGCGCTGGCCCTTATGAATTACAGCTCGTTGGCACAGGAAAACGTTAGCATCAATCCACTGATCTTTGCAAAGGCCATGATCGAAGCAAAAAAGGGGAATGCCATATTGTCAGAAGAATCTGCCAGGAACATCCTTATGGCCTACGTCAATGAAAGACAGGCACGTCAGGCTGAACTTGAGAGGGCTGCCAGCAAGGATTACATAGAAGCAAATGAATCTTTCCTTGCAAAAAACAAGGAGAAACCCGGGATAAAAGTGACCCCTTCCGGGCTTCAGTATGAAGTTGTGACAATGGGAACAGGCCCGAAGCCGGCCAGTGACAACGTAGTAAAAGTCAACTATACGGGAAAGCTCATCGACGGGACTGAGTTTGATTCCTCATATAAGAGAAATTCTCCCGCCCAGTTTCCTCTGGGAGGAGTCATACCAGGCTGGACAGAGGGGCTTCAGCTTATGCCTGTCGGATCAAAATTTATCTTTTATATCCCTGAAAAACTCGGTTATGGTTCAAGGGGTGCAGGAGATGTAATCAGACCATTTTCAACCCTGATCTTCGAGGTGGAACTCCTGGATATAATCCGGTAAGACACCCAAACTCCTTTTTCCGGTACAGCCTGAAACTGAAAGCATTTTAGTTATTCAATTCCGTACGGAAATCCCGGTATGTCATTTATAAACCGGGATGTGCAATCCGTAAATTCCCTGTATGAGGCAAATCTTACTGTAATTATTTTTATAATCGTGAAGAGGCGTGCCCTCAACACAGGACAGTAAAAGGAATCGCCAAATTCCTTGAATCTTTATTATTAAACTAAACTAAAAGCTATGAGAAAACTTCTCCTGATGTTTTTGGTTTTTTGCGGCCTTGTGCTTTCGGCAAGGGCCCAGCAAAAAACAGTAACGGGTACTGTTACCTCTGCTGTTGAGGGGGAGGGAGCATTGCCCGGGGTTTCCGTTTCAGTGAAGGGGACGACAATCGGGATTGTCACCGATTTGAACGGAAAATACACGCTTGCAGTCCCGGTTAATGCCACAACACTTGTTTTTTCGTATATCGGTATGAAAAAACAGGAGGTTGAGATAGGGAACCGGTCGGTAATTGATGTAGTTCTTGAATCTGATGTGCTAGGGCTCGATGAGGTTGTAGTAACCGCTCTTGGTGTGTCGCGCGAAAAGAAGGCCGTGGGATATTCGGTCCAGGATGTAAAGAATGACATGATCGAGCGTACCGGGAATACTGATCTCGCCGGAGCAATACAGGGCAAGCTGTCGGGGATCGATATCAAACCCTCGAGCGGTATGCCCGGGGCATCATCACAAATTGTCATCCGCGGTGCACGTTCCTTTACCGGCAACAACACACCTCTTTATGTTGTCGACGGCATGCCCGTGGCTTCAACAGCCGACATCCAGTCGGGTACGAATGGAGATTTTTCACTCCGCGGCGACGGTGTTACGGGATCCGATATCTCAAACCGTGCTGTCGACCTTAATCCTGCAGATATTGAAAGCATTACCGTTCTGAAAGGACAGGCGGCAGCTGCATTATACGGCATACGTGCATCAAATGGTGTTATTCTTATAACAACAAAAAGCGGCCGTGATAATGTACCCGGCAAACCAGTTATCTCAGTTTCGCATACAAGCGCTTTCTCAGAGGTGTCCCGCACTCCTGATTATCAGACCACCTACGCCCAGGGAGTGAATGGAGCCTATGTGCCAAACTCACCCTTATCGTGGGGGCCTAAAATAGCTGACTTGCCTGATGATCCGGTTTATGGAGGAAACGCCAACGGCCATCCCGGAAAATTTCTTGTGCCTCAGCTTGAACAGGGCCTGGCTGAAGATGCCTGGGTAACACCGCAGGTATTCAATAACTGGGACAGGTATTTCAGAACAGGATATTCCGCGACTAACAATGTAAATGTAAGCCAGGCTATGGATAAAGGATCTTATTCACTTGGCCTCACCCAGACTTCACAAAGCGGTGTGGCACTGGCCTCCGGCATGAATAGATGGAACGGCAAGGCATCTGCTGAAAGAAAATTGAATGATAATTTCTCCTCGGGATTCAACGCCAATTTCTCAAGGACTGATATTGACAAGCTTCCCACAGCCAACGATGCAGCACTGGCCGGGGTGCTCGGCGCTCCTTTAAGTTATAATCTAAGAGATTATCCGTATTTCGTTCCGGGCAACCCCTATGCCCAGATCTATTACCGCGGAGGAAGCTGGGACAATCCATACTGGTCGGCCGAGCATACTGTTTTCAACGAAAAGACAGACAGGTTTTTTGGCAATGGTTATGTCAACTATCAGACCAGCATCAACGAGAAAATGAACCTCAAGCTACGGTATCAGCTGGGTACTGATTCATATACGACAAATTTCCAGGACATATTTGAATACGGTCATGGCGGAAACACCGGGATGATTGATAACTATGGCATTACTTCTTTTACTGTCAACTCACTCCTGACTGTAAACTACGACTGGAATCTTAACAATGGCCTGAATTTCAGCGTTCTGATTGGCAATGAATTTGATCATAACAAAACCAAAACCTACTCGGAGCATGGTGAGGATTTTAACTTCGGAGGATGGGCTCATATTAGAAATGCAAACATCGTCACTTCAAACGAATCAAGAAATCAAAACCGTACCGTGGGTTTCTTCGGAAGTCTTTCGCTGAGCTGGAAATCACTGTTGTTCCTTACAGCTACGGGAAGGAATGATATTGTTTCAACAATGCCTGCAAACCACAGGTCATTCTTCTATCCCTCGGCTGCAGTCAGCTTCGTTGCAACAGAACTGGATGCCGTTAAGAATATAAACTGGCTTTCCTATGCAAAACTCAGGTTGTCGTATGCTGAAGTCGGTCAGGCAGGAAATTATATAAAGAATTATTTCACTTCTCCGAGTTATGCAGGCGGATGGTGGACAGGATCCCCTGTCGTTTATCCAATAGGGGGAGTGAATTCGTACATTCCCAATAACATACAGTATGACCCCAATCTTGTACCGCAAAATACAAAGTCGTACGAAGCAGGTGCGGAACTGAAATTCTTCCGGAACCGTTTTGGCTTTGATTATACATTCTCACGTCAGAATGTTGTTGACCAGATCTTTGCAGTGCCTCTTGCCGGATCAACCGGCATCAGGTCGATGCTTATGAATGGCGGGAAAGTGCATACCCTGAGCCATGAGGTTGTCTTATACATGACGCCTGTGGCCTCGAAGAGCTTCCAATGGGATATGAATTTCAATTTTTCAAAGATCGACAACTATGTCGATGCCCTTGCACCGGGTGTCGAGAGTATTTTTATAGGAGGATTCGAAACCCCCCAGGTGAGAGCCCAGATCGGGGATACTTATCCCGTGATTTATGGTGAATCATTTCTTCGCAACGAGGAAGGAAAAATTGTCGTTGACGACAATCCTGCTTCGCCTAACTACGGGTTCCCGTTAACAGGAGGCCCTGCTGTCATAGGTAAGGTATCACCCGATTTCATCCTGGGCGGAGGTACCACGTTCACATACAGGAGATGGTCACTTAATGCCCTTGTCGAATGGAAGCAGGGAGGTGAAATGTATTCAGGAAGCAATGGCCTGCTCGATTATTACGGTTTGTCAAAAAGAACAGAAGACCGTGAATCGACATTTATATACAACGGCGTTAAATCTGACGGATCACCTAACGATATCGCGAGAGGAGGCCCCAATGACCCGCTGGCATTGCAGAGCCTTCACACTAATGTCCTTACCAATATAGATGAATATTATATCTTCGAGAATTCATTCGTGAAACTCAGGGAGTTGGCCCTTAAATACAAACCTGAAAAGCTTTTTAAAAAGCTTGATATGGGGGTTTCCGTATTTGCAAGGAACCTCCTTCTCTGGACAGCTCTTCCAAACCTTGATCCTGAATCAAGCCAGGGAAATACCAACATGGGAGGATCATTTGAAAGGTTTACAGTGCCTCAGGTATCCAGCTTCGGGTTCAATGTTGATATAACCTTTTAATCTGTAAGATCATGAAAAAACCGATTAATATTTTAATTGCCGCGATACTGGCCCTTGCATTGCTGTGGTCATGTTCCGAATCGATTATGGACGACATAAACGAGAATGTAAATGATCCAAATGATATGGCAAGCCGGCTCATCATAACAGATGTCATGACATCGACCGCATTTTCAGTGGCAGGCGGTGACTTCAATTTCTATGCTTCGATATACATAGAACATAACACAGGCACATGGGGCCAGTTTTATAATGCCGATATAAGATCGTCACAACCATCGAGTTCCACCACCTATAACAATACATGGAACTCAGTATATGCGAACCTGTACAGTCTGAAGATCATAAGGGAAAAATGTTCGGAAGGAGGATCCGAAGAGGGGAATTTCCATACTCTGGGAATTGCCCAGATCCTTACTGCATACAATCTGGCAACACTTACAGACGTAATGGGTGATGTTCCCTGGAGTGAAGCTGTTCAGCCCGGAGTAATTTTCACTCCGGCTCTCGATAAACAGCAGAATATCTATCAGGATATCTTCAAGCTTCTCGATGATGCAATTGCCAACCTTGGCAAAAGTTCAGTGTTCCCGTCACTCGGAAGCCAGGACCTCATCTATGGTGGCAATACCGATAAATGGAAGAAATTTGCCTATGGCCTGAAAGCCCGCTATACTATGCGCCTTTCGCACAAAGCTCCTGCATATGCCGATGTTATCACTTTTGCTGATCAGTCATTTACCTCGGCTGCAGAACAGGCCCAGTTCAATTATAACGGGAATACAACCAAGAGCCCGTTCTATAGTATGTTCCAGGATCGTGATTATTATGGCGCCAGCCAGAGTCTTCACAACAAGCTTGTTGAAAGGAACGATCCAAGGGATGATATCTTCTTCACAACATATCCGGGCGTTGGCGGCGAACTTGTATTCGCTCCCAACGGCACCGCTAACCAGATCCAGGGATATTACTCAATATCAGCAATAAGTACCGTCAGCGCTCCGACATATCTTCTCAGCTACCATGAGATTGAGTTCCTGAAGGCAGAAGCCTATGTCCGCCTGAACAACCTCCCGGCTGCAGAATCGGCTTTGCAAAATGGAATAGCAGCAGCGTTCCGGAAAGCAAATATCAGGCTTACCAGCGGAGATGCAGAGGCTTATTTCACAGCAAATGTCAAGGCAAAATTCGACCTGAATCCTCTGTCTGAAGTCATGAACCAGAAATATATTGCTTTTTATGAAGAAGAAGCTATTGAAGCATACAACGATTACAGGAGGCTGAAAGCCATGGGCAACAATGTTATAAATCTTGAAAATCCATTTAATTCCACACGATTCCCTCTCCGTTTTTCATATGGCTCTGACGACGTTACCACAAATGCCAATATCCGCAATGCTTATGGTGACGGCATGTATGTCTATACTGAAAATGTATGGTGGGCTGGAGGTACGCGATAAGTTTTACATGTTGCAGAAATAAACATTTTAAAAATTCCGAAGATGATAAATTTAAAAATAACAGGCCTCATTTTCACCCTTCTGATACTGGCTGCAGCCTGTGAAGAGCTGCCCGATCCGGCAGGTAAAAGAGGTGTCGCTGTAGTGCCGGCGATAACAGGTCTGAACCCGGGAGTCTTTGACTCAAAAGATCTTGAGAATTCATATATTGAATTTACAATAACGGTCCCGGAAGGAACCGATCCCGATAAAATCACAGTGGTTGCATCATTCCGCGACAACTTTGAAAGGATCGTGATGACCGAGGCTACATCTTTTCCAGCTACTGTCAGGATAAAATCGAAGGATGTCATTGAGAAGCTTGGGCTCCAGCCTGCCGAAGTCGAAAACGGTGATATCTTCACTTTTGAGTTGCTGACCCGGGCAAACGGAATCACCACACGATCTGTGGCTGTACTGTCGGTACCGGTTGCCTGCGGCTATGATGTAACGCTTTCAACTGGCAGCTACCACTGTGTTTCTCCCGACTGGGGATCAGACGGAAGCATAACCCTTGCAGCTGACAATGATAATCCTTACAAGATCTATATATCGGGCCTTGAAGAGATAGAAGGTCTTGTCGAAGATCTTGGCCCGCTCGTCATGTATATCGATCCTGCCACCTATGGGGTGACAGCTCCGCTTAAAGCAATTGCTTCCGAGGCATGGGGCTATGGTGCCATCTCGTATGCAGGCAGTGGCGTTTACAGCTCATGCACAGGCAACTATACCATGCATTTTGAAATATCTCTGGAAGCTCTTGGAAGTGTCGGACAATATTCTTTCACCTTCACACGAAACCAGTGACCAGATTTAAAAGGTAAAAGAGCTGCAATAAACATTAATAACCGCGAAGAACGCTGATTCTGTGCCGGATACGCAAGGATTGCCGTGAAGATGATCTCCTTTGGGCCTCTGGCAGAAAACATGGCGCACTTTGCGGTTTTTATATTTTTCAGCAAACTGAATGTCAAAAAAAATCTTCCATTTCATAATATTCATAACTTTAGATTCTCAACATTAAACGACTGCTATTCCCGGATGACAAGGTACTGGCCTGCACTTTTTTTGATCCTGTTACTCCCCAAAGCATCCCTCAGTGGTCAGATAAGAGGATGCACCGACAGGCTTGCCCTGAACTATAATGCTTCAGCAACATTAAACGACGGAAGCTGCCGGTATAACCCTGCAAATATAAAACCCATGGCCTCACTTCCCCTTCAGGGCCTTCTTGCAGAAACATCCGGACTCATTATCTGGAATGATCTTCTGTGGACACACAATGACAATCTGGATACAAATATCTATTCTGTCGATACGGTACGGGGCAGTATTGTCAACACGGTTCCGCTTGCCAACGTCGAGAATATCGACTGGGAAGAGATCTCCCAGGATAATGAATATGTTTACATCGGGGACTTTGGCAACAACTACGGAAACCGGAAAGACCTGAAAATCCTCAGGATCAGTAAATCTTCCCTTACCTCGGGATCCCCTGACATCGACACGATAGGATTCTCTTATTCTGACCAGACCGATTTTGAACCTGCAGACGCCAATCAGACCGATTATGACTGTGAAGCCTTTATTGTCACTGACGACTCTGTTTTCCTTTTTACAAAACAATGGACCGGCAGGAAAACCGGCTTGTATTCTCTTCCGAAAGTGCCCGGCACTTACATCGCCAGGCTGAAAGAAGAATATGATGTAAAAGGCCTTATAACCGGCTCGGTCTTTGTCGCAACGAAAGGTATTGTTGTATTGACAGGATACAGCAGAACCCTTGATCCTTTCTTTTTTCTTCTTTACGATTTTGAAGGCAACGATTTTTTCAGCGGCAACAAAAGAAAACTTGAAATAAATCTTCCTTCACATCAGATAGAAGGAATTGCATCATCCGACGGCATTAAGTATTATGCCACAAACGAACATTTTTCATTTCCCCCTCTGATAAATGTATCGCAGAAAATCCATATTTTCAATCTCAGCTCCTATCTGGGTAACTATGCCGGTCTTAAAATTCCTTGCCCTGACTCTGAAAGAGAACATATTATATCTCCTGTTCCGGTCCGCAATCTGCTAAAGATCAGAAGTCTGCCTGTCATGATTCCCTCACCCTATGCCCTTATCAACCTTACAGGACAGGTTATTGTGGCGGGAACCCTCGATTCGGATGAATCGATGATAGATGTTTCCGGTCTGAGCCCTGGCACCTACATCCTGAGGATCGGGGAGAATAATACACATTTTTACAAGCTCATTAAGGATTAATCCTTGCCCTTTCATCCCCTGGCAATTACTGATGCCAGTATTTCCTTTCCGAAAGCCATGCATTCTGAACGTTTAAGATTGTCATATTCAGGCATCTTGTATCCTTCCATCTGTTTCCTGACATCAGGCTCCATCAGTCCGTAAGTAATCCTGCCCAAAAAAACACGGGAAGGCATATTCTCAACTCCGCACAGTGCTGCTATGTGATCATCAATAAGCAATTTTACCGTTTCGGCAGTAGGAGGCTTCATCATGTTGCCGCAGACAGCAAAACAGCCTCTGATCTTTGATCTCAGGATATCCCTGTTGCCGGCAATATAATTCTGAAGTTCCTGCGACACTTTGCCCCCACGGATCGCTCCACCGATTATCACATGATCGTAATGTGAAAGATCAGGGTTTTCCCTGACATCAAAGACATTCGCAATGCCATCCATGCCTTCTGATATCCAAACTCCTGCATCCCTTGCCGACCCGCACCAGGTGGCGTACAGCACTGCCCACTTTTTATCCGAAGGCCTTGGATAATACTCAAGTGATGATCCTTTTTTTGTAAACATCATTGCTCCCATTGCCAATATTCCTGACTTGATGAATGTACGTTTTTTCACTTTATATCAGATTATTTCCAATTTTCTATTTGACCCTGTAAAGCTTATCTCCTGCCCTGAAAATATAAGAATCGGAGGTAACAGCGACAGAAGCCCAGAATCTGGTCCCATCGAGGCTGTTTTCACCCGTTTGTTCAAAAGTGTTCCCGGCTTTAAAAACACGTGTGGTCCCTTTTTCGTCAATAAAATATATTTTGTCATTTACAGCCCATGGAGAAGCCCAGCAGCTGGCAATGCCACTTATCCTTTTCTGATATTTAAGGCTTCCGTCGGAGGGATCCAGAACTGATATCTCACCCCTGCTCCCAATAATGTAAAGTAATCCCTTATACAATAGTGGAGAGGGATTGCCAAGGCCTGATTCTTCCGTTTTCCATTTTACCTCACCCTCAGTTCCTGCTTTTACTGCAAAGAGCACGCTTTTTATATCCCTTCCCCCGGCATTGCCAAGAAAAAGAAGCTCTTCATTGCCTGTGGGTGACGGCACGACCTGTTCTCCCCCGGCATTTAGCTCCCAAAGAAGTTTCCCCGATTCGGGATCATATGACCTGGCTGTCTTTCCGCATGTTATAAGCTCGGTCCTGACTTTGTTCTTCCAGATATAAGGAGTACTGTAAGTTGTTTTTTCATCACGCGCAATTCTCCATTTTTCATTTCCGGTTTCAGAATCGAGAGCTATCAAAGACGAATTGTCTTCATTATCAAACTGGATAAAGACAACACCATTGTAAATCACTGGTGAAGAGCCTGTCCCCCATCCTTTCTGAGTGTAATAAACGCCAAGGTCTTTCTGCCAGAGAAGTTTGCCCTCAAGGTCATAACAGAAGAGCCCGTTCATTCCGAAATATGCTATTATCCTTTTACCATCGGTTACAGGCGTCTCACATGCATAGGTGCTGTTTGGGTTTTTAGCAGCCTTCGGAGCACCATGATAAGCAACCTTACGCCAGTTCTCCTTTCCACTGGCAAGGTCAAAACAGATGAGCTCCCATCTGTAGATCTCATTCATATAGCTTGTATCACGGACTTCCGGAGCCGGTGGTCCCTGAACAGGTTGAGGGACTCCCTGCCCCGGCATGGATTGAGGAGCACCTGCCTGACCACCGGGCTGAGGCCCCCCGGCTCCCTGCGGAGGCGGACCCATTGGCCGCTCGGGCACAGGATTTGCCTTCTCGGGAAATGCAGAAGTAATAAATACCTTGTCACCAACCACTACCGGTGATGAGAATCCGGTACCATCAAGATCCGAAACCCATCCCACGTTCTTATCTCTTCCCCATTCTTCAGGAAGATTAACTGCCGCTATGGACATGTCCCCTTCTGGCCCTCTGAACTGGTTCCAATCCTGTCTGTTACTACAGAACGTTAAAAAAAACGAAGGGAGGATCACTAAAACAGCAATTCTGAAAAGCATTTTATGTTTCATAGAGACTTTATAAATGTTTCTGACTCACAAATTATCCTGATAAAAATAGTGATTTAAACTATTTTTACAAATCATTCAGTCTGGGGACGACAGTCTAAAATCAATCACTCGCTGATAATCATGAAGATTACACACTTCGTTGATTTTAAAATCATCCAGTTCACAAATTCCCGTATTTTTCACCGAACATCCCGAAATTTCGCGATCCCCCACAGGGGAACAGGATGTCTGACTCAACGACTTTTCACCTTAGGGCAAAACCGGAAAATGCGTATATGTATGCAAAAAAGAAATGCTTTATCTAAAAACAGGTTAATTAGGTCATCCGTTAAAATTGTCCCGTTTGATTCTTTTCGTAAATTGCACAGCAAAAAACAATTTCCATGAAAAGATTTCTTTATGTTCTGCTTTTGCTATCAGCCTCCTGCATAACGTTTTCACAAACCGAAGCTCTGTGGCTACGTTATCCGTCAATATCTCCCGACGGCAGTAAAATTGCCTTCACCTATAAGGGCGACATATATCTTGTTGCTTCTGAAGGCGGTACGGCAACGCCACTTACTTTTCACGAAGCTCACGATTTTATGCCGGTGTGGAGCAACGACGGAAAATATATTGCCTTTGCGTCTGACCGTTATGGGAATTTTGACATTTACATTGTCTCGGTATCCGGAGGAGAGCCTGCAAGACTTACTTTCCATTCTTCAAATGAATACCCGTATTCCTTTTCATCCGACAACAATTATGTAATCTTCGGAGGAACAAGACAGGATGCCGCATCGCACAGGCAGTATCCAACAGAATCACAACCCGAAGTATACATGGTGCCAGTCAAAGGCGGCAGAGTCAGTCAGGTTTGGACAATCCCTGCTGAGGATGTCAATGTTTCGCGCGACGGTAACTTATATGTTTATCACGACAAAAAAGGAGGTGAGAACGCCTGGAGGAAACATCATACTTCATCAATCACCAGGGATCTGTGGATCTGGGATCGAAACAGTGGAACACATAAGATGCTTACAACATTCAGGGGAGAAGACAGGACCCCCGTTTTTTCACCTGATGAAAAATCGCTTTATTACCTTAGCGAGGAAAGCGGATCATTCAATGTATTTAACCTTATGATATCAGATCCTGAACAGAAGAAGCAGGTTACATTTTTCAAGGGAGGTCCGGTAAGGTTTCTTTCTTCTTCCGATGCGGGAAAGCTTTGTTTTGGTTATGACGGAGCGCTGTATACGATGCAGCCCGGAGGCCAGCCTCAAAAACTTTCAGTGTTTATCAGTACGGCAGGCAAGAACAATCCCGAACAGATAATGGAAGTAAACGGCAATGTCCGTGAAATGGCTGTATCGCCCGACGGAAAGGAAGTTGCATTTATCGTCAGGGGAGAAGTTTTTGTATCATCAGCCGACGGAGGAATTACAAAAAGGATAACAAATACCCCCGAAGAGGAGAGATTTATAGGATTTTCCCCTTCCGGTGATTCGCTCATATATGCCAGCGAACGCGGAAATACATGGAAAATATTTATTTCAAGGATAGTGCGATCAGAGGAACCATATTTCTATGCATCAACCCTTGTCAGGGAAGAGCCGCTTATCAGCAACACACACGACAATTACCAACCGAAAATCTCACCAAATGGCAGGGAGGTTGCCTATATAGAGGACCGCAGGTCGCTGAAGATTTTCAACATTAAAACCAGACAGACACGCACCCTGTTAACGCCTGACAATATTATCTATATGTCGGAAGGCGATCAGTATTTCCAGTGGAGCCCCGACAGCAAATGGCTGCTGGCAGAATATTCACCGATAATGTCGAATTCGGAAGTAGCTCTTATTCCTGCTGACGGTAAATCGCAAATGGTAAACCTTACAAGAAGCGGATACAATGATTCCCGCCCGGTTTGGGTCAACGGCGGAAAACAGATGCTCTGGTTCAGCGACCGCGACGGCCTGCGCAGCTACGCAAACAGCGGAAACCGTCAGGCTGACGTTTACAGCATGTTCTTTACGCGCGATGCATGGGACCGCTTCAGGATGAGCAAGGAAGATTACGCACTTCTGAAGGAAATCGAAAACAAGGCAAAGGAAAAGGAGAAGAAAGACAAGGAAAAGGAGAATGCTGACAAAAAGAGAAAAACTCCCGAGGTCAAAAAGGATACATCTGTAGTGTTTGATATGGATGGCATCTACAACCGAAAGGCAAGACTGACAATAAACTCTTCATCACTGGGTGATGCAGTGCTCTCAAAGGATGGTGAAAAGCTCTATTATCTTGCCAGGTTTGAAAAAGGACTCAATCTCTGGTCAACAAACCTGAGGACAAAAGAAACAAAAATGGAGCTTTCACTTGAAGCCGAAAAAGCTAACCTAATGTGGGACAAAGACATGAAAAACCTCTTCCTCCTTGCTGATGGCAGCATATCAAAAATAAATCCCGATGGCTGGAAAAAAGAGACAGTATCGTTCAGGGGAGAAATGACAATTGACCTCAATGCTGAAAGGGAAGTAATGTTCAATCATGTGTGGCACAGGACAAAAGCCATGTTTTATATTTCCACGTTCCATGGTGCAAACTGGGATCAGCTTTATGCTGATTACAAAAAATTCCTGCCATTTATTGGAAACGGACATGAATTTTCAGAGCTTCTTTCGGAAATGCTGGGCGAGCTCAATGTTTCACATTCAGGATCAAGGTACAACCCTGCAGCCCGGGGCAGCGATAATACAGCATCCCTTGGGATTTTCATGGATTACGCTTACACCGGCGACGGGATCAGGATAGAGGAGATCATCAAGGACGGGCCCCTCGACAAAGCCAGTATAAATGTCAGGCCGGGGATGATAATCGAACAGATTGACGGTGACACTATCACTGTCAAACGCGATGTGGCATCGTACCTTAACCGCAAAGCAGGAAAATTCACATTGCTCACGGTATTTGACCCTGCAACAAAGTCGAGGCAGAATATTACCATAAAGCCTGTCACAAGGAATGAAGAAAATGCACTTCTTTATAAACGCTGGGTTCAGCTTAACCAGGATGAAGTCGACAAACTCGGAAACGGTCAAATAGGCTATGTTCACGTCCCCGGAATGTCCGACGGGCCCTACCGCACTGTTTACGAGGAGATGATGGGAAAATACTCCGACAGGAAAGGGGTTATCGTTGATACCCGTTTTAACAACGGCGGCGACCTTGTTTCGGATCTTACAATGTTCTTTACCGGTAAGAAATACCTCGAATATTCAACAGAAAGCAGACCTGTCGGTTATGAACCAAATTTCAGATGGACAAAGCCGACCGTGGCAATGTTCAATGAAGCAAACTACAGTGACGGTCATTGCTTTGCATGCGGGTATAAGGAGCTTGGCATAGGGATTACGGTTGGAATGCCTGTTCCCGGAACATGCAGCTACGCAGGATGGGAGATGCTTCAGGATGGAGAAACGACGTGGGGAGCCGTCCCTGTCAGTACAAAAGACATTAACGGCAACTGGCTTGAAAATGTGGAGACAGCCCCTGATGTACAGGTTAAGAATGAGCCGGCTGAAATCAGTAACGGCCATGATCAACAGCTTGAACGTGCCATCGGGGAACTCATGAAAGCCGTAAAATAGATCCTAACCAAAATAATCCTTGCAATGACCACAGAAACAAAATTCACCCCGCAGGCTCCACCCGGCAGAATAACCTCTGTTGACTTCTTCAGGGGGTTTACAATGTTCCTGCTGGCCGGAGAAGCCACAGAACTTTATTCAATATTATTAAAATCAAACAACGGATTTATTCATTTCCTTGGGTATCAGCTACATCATCATGAATGGCATGGTTTGCATTTCTGGGATCTGATTCAGCCGTTTTTCATGTTCATTGTCGGGGTTGCAATCCCGTTTGCAGTTGCCAACAGGTTAAAAAAAGGCGAGAGCAACAGGGACGTCACGCTCCATGCATTTAAGCGTTCATTGCTTTTATTGTTTTTCGGGTGGGCTCTTTATTTTGTCGACGCCGGCCATCTTGTTTTCAGGTTCCAGAATGTTCTCGCCCAGCTCTCCGTTACTTACATCGTCGCATTTCTTATAAGAAACAAAAGCTTCAGATTCCAGATCATCTTTACTCTGGCAATACTTCTACTGATTGACCTGGCCTACAGGTTTTTCCCCGTCGAAGGCTTTAATAATCCCTGGGTGAATTTCCAAAACCTCGGGGCCTGGTTCAATAACAAGATCGAAGGGGTTCAAAAGGCCAGTGAATGGGCAACCCTTAACTTCGTCTCTACAACGGCCCATACGGTATGGGGCGTTCTGTGCGGAAAGATCCTTATGAGTGACAGAAGCTCTTCCCAGAAAATCAAGACACTGGTTACAGGAGGCTTTGTTGCTTTGGTAACCGGATATGGCCTTGATCTTCTTAACATAACACCAATAATAAAGAAAATTGCAACTTCATCTTTCGTTTTTGCAAGCGGGGGCTGGGCAATCCTTGTGCTTGCATTCTGTTACTGGCTTATTGATGTGAAGAAGCTTTTCGTCAAAGGATCATGGTTCTTTATTGTAGTAGGTATGAACAGCATTTTTATCTACCTTTTCTTTTCAATCAGAGGGGCAAACCTGTTTGAAAGGATAGCAAAGCCGTTCAGTGAGCTTATTTTCTCATGGACCGGCGAAATGCTTACTTCAGTGATTGCAAGCCTCGCTGTCTGGGGCTCATTGTGGTATCTTTGCTACTGGCTTTATAAAAACAGGCTCTTCATAAAAATCTGAGTTTGAAAATCCTCTATTTCGAAATGAATCAGAACAAAGTTGTAATCGGATTTATCGGAGCAGGGGGAATAGCACGCTCTCATGCATTCTCCCTGAATTCATTGAAATATTATTACAATGATGTCCCCGGCATAGAGCTGGCAGTGGTCTGTTCAGGAAGAAAGGAATCCCGCGAAAGCTTCGCGGAACGCTACGGATTCGCCAATGCTTGCGATATTGATGATTTTATAAGGAACGATAACGTTGACACCGTCTTTATCCTGGGGCCAAATAAAGTCCATTATGAGCATTTCAGGGCTGCACTGGGGATGAAATCTGTCAGGAGAATCTATCTCGAAAAACCTGTCTGCTCAAATACTGAGGAAGAGATTTCAATGAGAGACCTGGCCTTATCACATCCTGAAGTCAGAATCCAGGTCGGGTTCCAGTATCTCTTTTCCTCAGCCGTAAGGGATGCGCTTATACTCTGGAAATCAGGGAAGCTTGGGAAACCGGTGCACTTTGACTTCAGATATTACCACAGCGACTACCTCAGGAAAGAATACCGCGACAAACGGACAAACCGGCTCACTCCGGCGCCCGACGGTGGAGCAATGGCCGACCTTGGCTCACACGCGATAAGCTTTCTTGTCGCCTTTCTCGGCAACAAGTTGAGGATAACAAGCGGCATTCAGGCCGGACATTTTGATGATGTTCCGGAAGAATCAGATCTTTTCAGCCAGATTTCAGTACTCGATGAAACATCCTTTGCCGCAGGTACCTTATCCTCAAGCAGGATAAGTTCAGGAACCGGCGATTATCTTGCATTTGAAATTTTCGCCGAAAAGGGAGCCCTTAAATATTCCACTCTTTCTCCCGATCTTTTTGAATACTTCACCGAGGAGTCAGGCGTATGGACCAGGCATCTTTCCGGAAGTCATTATAAACCTTATACAAACTTCCCCTCGGGCCACGTTCCTGCCGGATGGCACAGGCCGATGATACATGGACATTATGTGTTCATAACGGGGTTGTCATCCGACCCCGTCTTACCTGATATTGAACATGGACTGGAGGTTCAGAGACTTGTCAGGGAGACTGCTGACCATCTAAGGTCTTTCAGAAACCTCAGGGGCAGATAAATCTAACCTAAACAACATACTGCAACATGAAGATTCCTTATGCACTACAGGGATTGTTGCTCCTGCTGGGATTGCAGGCATCACTACTATATTCCCGGGAGCCTGACAATCCGTCGGGACAGTTTCCGGAGAGTTTTAAAAAATTCAACGTGCCTGCCCTCGGAGAAAATGTTTTTGTCTTCGACCCTTCAATGCAGATGGAGGACATCCAGACTGTCATTGATTCGGTTTTTGCAAGGCAGTCGGCCCGGAGAAGTGAGTTCTCTGAAAACCGTTATGCTTTGATGTTCAAACCGGGTGTCTATGACCTTGACGTCAGGGTCGAATATTACACACAGGTGGCTGGCCTCGGTGAATCGCCTGAAGACGTTGTGATCAAAGGTGCGGTGCGGTCAAATACCCTGCACAGGAAAAGCGTCCTTGTCAACTTCTGGAGATCGGTTGAAAACCTTACTGTCGTCCCTCCCCGCGATTCAGCAATGGTATGGGGAGTATCGCAGGCCTCACCCTTGAGAAGGGTTCATGTGAAAGGCGATCTGCAGTTATTCGACAAAGGATACGCCAGCGGGGGTTTCCTGGCCGACTCAAAGATCGACGGCAAAATAAGTTCAGGGCCCCAGCAGCAATGGTTCACAAGGAACACCGACATGGGCCTCTGGGTCGGAGGCAACTGGAACATGATGTTCGTGGGTGTCAACGGAGCCCCGGCAGAAAACTGGCCGGTACTTCCATATACGACTATTGCCGCTACTCCAACCATTCGGGAAAAACCTTACCTGGCACTTAAGGGACAGGAATTTGTTATCCGCGTTCCTGCTCTCAGGCAAAACAGTGTTGGCCCTGAATGGCTCACCGGTAATGACCCGGGAAAGACACTGAGCCTGAGTAAATTTTATATCGCATATCCCGGAACCGACAACGCTGAAACAATTAACATGGCCCTTTCAAAAGGGAAAAACCTGCTTTTAACGCCGGGAAGGTATATGCTTGAGAGCAGCCTGAAGATAACAAAACCAGGGACAATTGTAATGGGCACCGGCCTTGCAACCCTTATTCCGGTGAACGGCAACGCGGCCGTGGAAATTGCTGATATTGATGGCGTCACTGTTAGCGGAATAACAATAGATGCCGGTAAAACATTTTCTGAAAAACTTTTTGAGGTCGGCGGGCCCGGAGCAGTGAAACGTCACACCGGAAATCCTGTGTTCCTTTACGATATCTTTTTCAGGGTTGGCGGACCGGCTGAAGGCTCAGCCTCAGCCTGCCTGGTAATTAACAGCAGTGATGTTTTTGTCGATCATGTCTGGCTTTGGAGGGCCGATCACGGTAACGGAGTCGGATGGGATAAGAACAGATGTGCAAACGGCCTTATAGTGAACGGAAATAATGTAACCGTCTACGGACTTTTTAACGAGCATTTCCAGGAATATCAGACACTCTGGAACGGGGAGAACGGGAGAGTATATTTCTACCAGAGTGAAATGCCCTACGATCCGCCTTCCGTCGATGCCTGGAAGCATAACAGCACCAGTGGATATGCATCTTACAAGGTTTCAGACAATGTCAGGAACCACGATGCCTGGGGAATAGGAATATATAATGTCTTTTATGATGCGCCCGTGATAGTAGACAATGCAATCGAAACACCTCCCCACCTTGAGAACAGGATCCATAACAAGATAATCTTCTGGCTGAACGGGAATAAGGAAAGTGTTGTAAAAAGTATTATAAACGGCAAGGGAGGGCAGATTGATGTGAATAACAGGAAGGCAGTGATGAAATAAGACCGTAAGGTCTCGTGCGCAGATGGTCCGATGGTCTTTAGATCATGGATTCTTTGTGATGAGGAACCTGAGATGTATGAAAAATGATTCGAAATGAGGTTTAAGCATAACCTAAAAATCATTAAACTGGAAAAATGAATAACGAAAAACAGGTAATAATTATCGGTGCCGGATTTGCAGGATTGGCTGCCGGTATATACGGTCAGATGAATGGTTACAAAACAACCATATTCGAAATGCACGACAAACCCGGGGGTTTATGCACTTCATGGAAAAGAAAGGGATACACAGTCGACGGCTGCATCCACTGGCTGGTAGGTTCAAATCCCGGCAGCGCCATGCACGACTATTGGGAAGAAGTCGGCTTAATTCAGGGCAGGGAGTTTATTAATATGGATTCATATATGCATTATGAATGCCCTGACGGGAGAGTTATTACATTTCACAGGGATATTGACAAACTTGAAAATCACCTCATCGAATTTTCACCTCAGGATGAAGCCCACATAAGGGATTTTATAAACGGTATTAAGCTGTGCATTCCTTTTAACCAGCCCTCTAAAAATGTTTCCTTTCCTGAGCGGTTTTTTAAACAACTAAAGCTTTATTCCACATTTTTCACCAAAGGCAAACAATTGCAGCATTGGATGAAGGTGACGGGAAAAGAGTTTGCCGCCGGCTTTAAGGATCCTGACCTGAAACAGGCTTTCAGTGAAATGTGGATCCCTGAGTTTTCAATACTGTTCATGTTCTTTACTTTTGCTTACCTCAACGCAAAAAATGCCGGCTATCCGCTGGGCGGTTCAATGCCAATGTCGAGGGCTCTGGAGGAAAGGTACAGGGCTCTTGGAGGGACACTTGCCTATAACAGCCGTGTCGCAAGGATAATTACCGAAAACAACAGGGCATCAGGTGTGGTACTTGATGACAGAAAGGAATACAGGAGTGATATTGTCATTTCGGCAGCAGACGGATACAACACAATTTTCAAAATGCTCGACGGGCGGTATGCCGATGAAAAAATAAGGGATATATACGAAAAATGGATCCCATTCCATCCACTTTTGATCGTTGGCCTGGGAGTAAGCCGGCGTTTTGATGAGATCCCGTTGTCGGTGTCGGGATTCAGCTTCCCTCTCCGCGAGGAGGTGGTGATCGCAGACAAAAAGAGGGCCCGTCTGCCCGTACACCTTTACCATCATGATCCATCTATGGCTCCTGAAGGACATACGACGCTCACGGTAATGCTGGAGACAAATTATGACTACTGGAAAGAGCTCCATGCTGATAAAAAGGCCTATGTCAGCAAAAAAGACGAGATATCGGCTCAGGTTATAAAACTTCTTGAACAGCGTTTCCCGGGCATCTCGTCGCAGATCAGGATGGTCGATGTTGCAACACCAATGACTTTTGAAAGATACACTGGCAACTGGAGGGGTAGCTTTGAGGGATGGCTTATAACACCGGAAAATTCGAACACTATTATAAAGCCAATGTCTCAAACCCTGCCGGGGCTTGAAAATTTCTACATGTGCGGGCAATGGGTCGAACCCGGAGGAGGATTGCCGACCGGGATTATGTCGGCCCGAAGGCTTTTCAAGGCAATATGCAAAAAAGACGGCAGAAAATTTGTTGCAACAAAAGCCTGACCCTTAACAGAATCATGTTGACGAATTAAAATCAATGGTTACATTTGTCTGAATGTTAAAACCATTGTTGTATCAATAAATCCTTTTAAATATGAAAAAACTTCTGTTGTTTTCACTATTGGCTTTTTTTGCATTTAGTTTTCCATCCTACCCGCAACAGGCGCTTTTCGGTGGAACAAATATCATTTCTCCCGAAGTGAATCCCGACAATACTGTGACCTTCCGCTTCCAGGCCCCTGATGCCAGGGAGGTAAAAATCACAGGCGACTGGATGCCGGCCCAGGGCTGGACTCCCGGTTCAGAGGCAATGAAAAAGGACGAAAAAGGCATATGGACGTATACAACTGCAACCCTTCCATCCGATCTTTACAGCTATTCGTTTATTGCCGACGGGATTAAATGTACCGACCCCAATAATGTTTATCTCATCAGGGATGTGGCTTCTGTTACAAATGTTTTCATCACTGGCGGAGGGAAGGGAGATCTTTACAAGGTGAACAAGGTTCCCCATGGATCGGTAACGAGACGCTGGTATAATTCACCCTCGCTTGGAGTGACGCGGCGTATAACAATTTATACTCCGGCAGGATATGAAACGAGCAGGGAAAACTATCCGGTCCTTTATCTTCTTCATGGAATGGGAGGAGATGAGGAGGCATGGATAAATCTCGGAAGAACATCGCAGATCCTCGATAACCTCATTGCACAGGGCAAGGCCTTACCAATGATCGTCGTAATGCCGAACGGGAATGTCGCGCAGGAGGCAGCCCCCGGAGAATCAAGCCTTGGCTTCTACAAACCATCTATGCAGCTTCCTAATACAATGGACGGGAAATATGAGGAGACTTTCGGTGATATCATTAAATTTGTTGAAAGCAATTACCGGGTCATTGCAAAGAAATCAGGACGCGCCATTGCAGGATTGTCAATGGGAGGCTATCATTCCCTTCATATCTCAAGATACTATCCAAATACATTCGACTATATCGGTCTGTTTTCAGCAGCTATCACACCCGATGCAAAAGTAGTATCAAAAGTGTACGATAATTTTGATGCCACCCTGAAACAGCAGAAGGACAACGGCTATAAGCTTTATTGGATTGGAATCGGCAAAACCGACTTCCTGTATAAATACAATACCGAATTCAGGAAAAAGCTTGATGATATCAACATGCCTTACGAATTCCGTGAAAGTGAGGGCGGACACACCTGGACAAACTGGAGGGTATATCTGTCGGAGTTTGTTCCTAAACTCTTCAGGTAGAGTATAGTTTTTGTTGCAGGTTGCAGGTTGCAGGTTGACGGTTGAAGAAATTTTCCTCAAATCCTGCCGAAATGCGCAGAATGGCTGTTGACCCGCACCCTGCACCCGTCAGCATCAAAGGTCTCCGGTCACACAATCTTTTTGTACCTGATCCTTACAGGTGTGGAATCCTCAACCCGTTTTTTATAATTTTCCTCGTAATCTGAATAGTTTCCTTCGAACCATACCACCTTCGAATCGCCCTCAAAAGCCAGGATGTGTGTTGTCACCCTGTCGAGGAACCATCTGTCGTGAGATATTATTACGGCGCATCCTGCAAAATTCTCAAGGCCCTCCTCAAGAGCACGCAGGGTATTAACATCAATGTCATTGGTGGGCTCATCAAGAAGAAGCACGTTGGCCCCCGATTTAAGAGTAAGCGCAAGATGAAGCCTGTTCCTCTCCCCTCCTGACAATACTGCGCATTTTTTTTCCTGGTCGGCCCCGGTAAAGTTGAACCTTGAGACATAGGCGCGGGCGTTTACAAGTCTGTTTCCTACCATTACATCATTCTGGCCACCCGAGATAACCTCATATACGGTCTTGGCAGGATCTATTGCTTCATGTGACTGGTCGACATACCCGAGGACCACTGTTTCACCTATTTCAAAAGTGCCTTTGGTCGGTTTTTCCTGACCCATTATCATCCTGAAAAGAGTTGTCTTTCCGGCACCGTTTGGTCCGATCACCCCGACTATCCCGTTTGGAGGAAGATTGAATTCGAGATCTTCAAAAAGGAGCTTGTCACCAAACGATTTTGCAACCTTTGTTGCCCTTATTACCTTATCTCCAAGCCTCGGGCCATTGGGGATGAATATTTCAAGCCTTTCTTCCTTGGCTTTTACATCCTGGTTTAAAAGGTTTTCATAGGCACCAAGCCGTGCCTTTGATTTTGCATGCCTTGCCTTTGGTGACATCCTGACCCATTCAAGTTCCCGTTCAAGCATCTTCCTTCTGCGGATATTGCCCTTTTCCTCGATTTCAAGTCTTTTAGCCTTCTGCTCTAGCCATGACGAATAGTTGCCCTTCCATGGTATACCCTCCCCTCTGTCGAGTTCCAGGATCCATCCTGCGACATTGTCGAGGAAATACCTGTCGTGTGTTATACATATAACAGTCCCTTTATATTGTTTCAGGGTTGTTTCGAGCCACTGGACCGATTCTGCATCGAGATGGTTGGTCGGCTCATCAAGAAGAAGAATATCAGGTTGTTTCAACAGCAATCTGCAAAGTGCAACCCTTCTCCGTTCTCCGCCGGAAAGAATGCTGACCTTTGCATCGCTTTCAGGGCATCTCAGTGCATCCATAGCCCTTTCAACCTTGTGTTCAATATTCCAGGCATCATGATAATCGATTTTCTCCTGGAGAACGGCCTGCCTGTCCATCAGCTGCTGCATCCGGTCGGGATTCTCGTAAACCTCCGGTTCCCCGAACATCAGATTAATTGATTCGTATTCCCTGACAAGGTCCATCGTCTCCCTTACACCCTCCTCAACAATTTCCCTTACAGTCCGGCTGTCGTCGAGCAGCGGGTCTTGTGCAAGATGTCCGACTGAATATCCGGGCAGGAAAGTAACATCGCCCTGGTATTCCTTCTCAATGCCTGCAATGATTTTCAGAAGGGTCGATTTCCCTGATCCGTTAAGCCCTATTATACCGATTTTTGCACCCAGGAAAAATGAAAGTGAGATATCCTTAAGTACCTGACGATGGGGAGGAAAGGTCTTGCCCACCCGGTACATTGAAAAGATGATTTTATTGTCGTCGCTCATAGAATGGATTTTGCGACAATTTAGAAAAAAATAAGGACTAATGTCCTTAAACGTTGGATTTCGTTAACCACGGCTTAAAAGCCGTGGTATCCGGCCATGATTATGCACGGGCATCAGATCCCGGTCTTTGCAGAGGGATTGAACAGCCTGATAGTATCATCCTGTAAAAGGACCCACAGTGAATAAACCCCCTTAAGCGTTCCTATCGGGATATTCAGGCATCCCAGTGCAGCCACAACAATTACAAGGTATCTTGCCCACGGTTGAAATGACAGAAGCCCTATACCCCCGACAAGACCGAGAGTCGACATAAATCCTATAAGAAGCGGCAGACTAAATGAAAGGAACTTTAATACCATTGCACCTACCTCATCACCACCAGCCATCTGCCGTGCAAAATTCAGTCCGAAAAAAACGGCAAGGGCACCTATCAGCCCCAGGATTCCAAAGCCGATATGAATTGCTCCCACCACAGTAACATGTTTTTTCATTCTCGTATCTTCCATGACGTTTATTTTTAAAGCGTTGTTTTATTTTCATTCCATCCTAATGACCTGCTTTTAATAAAATTGTTGCATTAAAATAACGAATAATTTCGGAACATTTGCGTTTTTACCACAACCATCAATTTCCGGTTTGATTAAGATTTTAATTTTGTAAACAAAAAAGCAATGAGACGCAAAATAATAATTGGCTTCGCCTTCATAGCGATGACATGCTGCTTCAGCGGATGCGAACTGGGTTCATGCAAGGTTTGCAGGCAGGTCACCTATGAGATCGGGGGCGGTGTGATAGACGAAGGGGAAGAGACTGAATATTGCGATGCCGCCCTTATTGCTATTGAAGCGAAACAGGATGTTATCGTAGGCAATACAAGAATAACCTGGGAATGCAGGTAGCTGAGGCGGGCGGTTTGCGGCAAGAGACGTGAGCAATTAGTCCCCGGCCGGCAGGTTGTATTTCGTCAAAATGTTTTCTATTTACCTGTTAATTTGCTTGTATAAGTCACTTATCGGCACTAAATTTGTTCATAAGTTGTTAATAAATGCGGTAGGGAAAGAGGCGCACATCTATTTCTTGTCGTAATTTTATACAGGTCAAAATCAGTTTCATAATGTCCCTGAATTTCAGCAGTTTAGCACTAACAGACAAGACAATTGCCATAGTGGAGGATGATGTTCCGTCGTTAAGATATTACGAAACACTCCTGCTGAGCACAGGGGCCGGTGTAGTTAAATTCCGCACAGGTAAAGATTTCGTTGAACATATCAGGAATAAAGAGACAAAGATTGACCTCGTCATAATGGATTTCCTTATTCCCCTGATCAACGGCATCGACTGCACAAGGATCTTCAGAAAAGAGAGAAAAGGCGTTCCTGTCCTGATGATAACCGCCTATTCATCAGAACAGTCAAAAGCTGATGCTTATATCGCAGGATGCAATGAGTATATACTTAAACCGGTTTATCCGGAAAAAGTATATGCCCTTCTTGAAAAGTATCTAAAGCAGGAAACTTACAGCGCTGTCAATCAGCGTTCCTGAACATCCGCCCCCTTTATGGATCTTTGCCGGCTCACATATGCCTGGTAATAACCCTCCAGCTTATTGTTTATCTCATCAGCCATTTCCTTTTTGCCACCGGCTTCACAGTAACCGGCTGCTTTTGCGGTATACTGAATGGCCGACTGGATCTCATATTCAGCCGAACTTAAAACATAAGGATTCTGCTTCAGGTAATAATCGAGCCTGCCGTAATAGTAATCACAGAGCCCGCGTGTCATTTCGGCAGCCTTGTCTGTTGCCCCTGCAAGGAAATAGGCTTCAATAAGATCATTGTAATAAGGATCAGGCAGGAATTTGCTGACAGGTAAGACTTCAAGACAACGGTCAAGAACCTCAACTGCTTTTTCATTTTTTCCTTCGGCAATCAGCGCTTTCGCAAGTTTTGCATAAATAAGACGCGATCTCACAACAATTAAGGTCCTGATATGATGATAATCGAGATTTACGGAAGGATCATTTGCACCGCCCCAGACAAACTTGTTCATTACGTTATCATACAGAATATCAGTATCTATACGTCCATAGTCAACCCAACTCTTATTCTCCGATTTAATGGGAACAAGCCGATAAGCAAGCCCTTCAAGCTGGAAATACTCCTCAAGGCCCATTGCATCATCGTGGTAGCCTGTTACAAAATAAACAGGCCTGCTCCAGTCGTTATGAGCAAGAATATCGAGTATGATAAGCTGGCTCTTAAGGATAGAGCCTCCCTTCAGTTTAATGTCTATATACGGCACAATTTTATCGGCGTCTTCCGGTTTTACAGTTCCGCTGGCAATAACCTTTGCAGAATCGACAGGGATCCTGATTGTACGTGAAGGAATGACATCAAGCACCTCGGTTGCAGATATCTGCACCTTGGTAGCTTTGTTTTCACTTTTCACCCAGTCTATAACCGTTGAAATGTTGACAGGGTCCTTTGTCTTTTCCACTATGAATACCTGGTTATTTACGCCGTCGTAGTATTTCTTTGGTTCAAGAGTGACAGGAAGTGCATCAGATTCATATGTCTTTCTCTTCATCTGGTTAATGTACCAGTCGGTATTAAGAAGCATAAGATTGCATACCCTGACATCCGTCCTTTTACCTTCAACTTCCTGGGCATACCAGAGAGGGAAAGTGTCATTATCCCCGTTGGTGAACAGTATGGCATCTTTCGCGCATGAATTAAGGTAATTGAATGCCACATCGCGGGCAAGATATCGTCCCGACCTGTCGTGGTCATCCCAGTTCTGGGAGCCCATCAGAACAGGAACAGCAAAAAAGCACAACAGGCCTGCAACAGGAGCAGCGATCTTTTCTCCGGCAGGCTTTGCAATTGCCTCAAACAGTGCAAGTACTCCCATACCGATCCATACTGCGAAGAAATAAAATGACCCTGTATAGGCATAGTCCCTTTCGCGCGGCTGATTCGGATACTGGTTAAGATAGAAAACAATTGCTATCCCTGTCATGATGAAAAGAAGGAATATCACCCACCAGTTCTTGTAATCGCGGTTAAGCTGATAGAACAGTCCGATTAGGCCAAGCAGAAGAGGCAACAGGTAATACACGTTCCTCGATGTGTCATCCCGCATCCCGGCAGGAAGGTCAGGAGAACCAACCCTTGGTTCATCAAGAAACCTGATGCCTGATATCCAGTTGCCGTTAACGGCTCCTCCGGTTCCCTGTGTATCATTCTGCTTCCCTGCAAAATTCCACATGAAATATCTTAAATACATGTACCCAAACTGATAGGAGAACATGAACCGCAGGTTTTCAGAAAACTTCGGCTTCCTTATTATTTCCTTTTCCCCCGACGAACTGGTAACAGTAACAGGGACTCCCTTTACCTTACCCCATTCCTTGTAAACCTGTTCGTGATCAGCCTGGTCGCTCCACATACGCGGGAACAGCGTAATAAATCTGGGATCATAAACCCGTTCAAGATCATGTGCGCTAACAATGTATTTACCGTTCTCCAGGACATATTTTGGCTTGCCATCCTTGTAATCAAGCACCGGAGCATTATAATACTGCCCTCTGAAGAGAGGCCTCTGGCCATATTGTTCCCTGTTAAGAAAATAAAGCAGGCTGAACGGCTGTTCAGGCTGATTTTCATTGAGAGGCGGGTTGGCAGCCGACCTTATCACTATGATGGCATTTGAGGAATAGCCTATAAGGATCATCATTACCGAAGTAAGAAGGATATTCAGTACAACCCGGTTTTTCCCCGCCTGGAACCAGACATAACCCGCAATTGCAGCCAAAACTATCAGATTCAGGAAAAATGAACCGGATATTATCCAAACACCCGACAAAAGAAGTGCAGTTAAAGAATATGCACTATTCCTGACCTGATTTTCTGAATTCAATGTCGTTCTGACAGCAATTGTAAAGAACACTATCAGGAGAATGAAATGGAAGATCATGCCACTGTTTGCCGGAAGGCCGAGTTTATTCACAAAGAAAAGGTCAAGGCGTGAAGATATGGTAACAAGTCCGGGCATTATTCCGAAAAGGAGCAATGCAAGAAGCACAAGGGAAATAACTATTGAGATAAGGAAGCCCTTCCATGAAAAGTCGAATTTCCTGAAATAATATACGAGCACTATAGCAGGAAGTGCCAACAGGTTAAGAAGATGAACCCCTATCGAAAGACCCATAAGGAAAGCGATAAGAATAAGCCAGCGGTTTGAGTGTTCTTCATCTGCAACATCTTCCCACTTAAGAATTGCCCAGAAAACAGCGGCAGTGAAAAGGGAAGAAGATGCATATACTTCACCCTCAACTGCAGAAAACCAGAAAGAATCGGAGAAAGCATAAGCAAGGGCTCCTGTAACGCCTGCCGACATAATTGCAAATATGCGCGCCGGGGTTAAATCATCTTCATTCATGATGAATAACTTCCGGGCAAGATGTGTAATGGTCCAGAAAAGAAACAGTATCGTAAAGGCGCTGGCAAGGGCCGACATTGCGTTCACCATTAATGCAACATGCGAAGTGTTTCCGCCTGCAAAGAGGGTGAAAAACCTGGCCATGACCATGAATACAGGGTTTCCGGGAGGATGTCCGACCTCCATTTTAAATGCCGATGCAATAAATTCGCCGCAATCCCAAAGGCTTGCAGTCGGCTCAATTGTCAACAGATAAGTAACTGCCGCAACAGCAAATGTCACCCAGCCTGTCATGTTATTTATGAGTCTGTATCTTTTCATCAGAGAGAGATTTTTCACTAAAGTAAACTGTTCCGGTCTTCGACCGGTGAAATTACTAAAATTTTCATACTATGACTAAGTTATGGCTCTCTCGCTTATTTTGCTATTTTTGACAAAAAGGATCCCTGATGAAATTCAGTCAGTTATTTTTCTGCCTTTTGCTGCTTATTGCAGGCTCCGGGCTCAAGGCACAATATTACAATACGGGGCAGGATCCCGGAAATCTTAAATGGATGCAGATCAGAACCGACAGGTTCAGGGTCATTTACCCCTCAACCTATGGACAGGCGGGAGTGGATTTTGCAAAATCACTTGATGAGGCCTGGTTAAAACTTTCCGGTTTATATCATGTAAAGAAACTCAGGATCCCGGTAATCATCCATAATTATTCAACTGAATCGAACGGATATGTTGCCTGGGCCCCAAGCAGGATGGAAGTATATCCGGCACCTGAACAAAATTCCATTCCCCTGGATCCGAACACACAGCTTGCAATCCATGAACTTACACATGTCCTTCAGATGGAATCGCTCAACAGAGGATTTACCAGGGTTGCCTCCATTGCCGCCGGGCAGCAGTTACCCGGACTGGTCTCATCCCTTCTGCCTTTATGGTATCTCGAGGGTGATGCCGTGTTCTCCGAAACAGCATTCACCGGATCGGGGAGAGGACGAAGCGCCTCATTCCAGAAACAGCTCAAATCGCTGTTGGTCGAAAGAGGAAATGTTTATAGCTATGATAAATCTGTGAACGGATCCTTCAGGGACTTTGTTCCTGATCACTACCAATACGGCTACCAGATGATGGCCTATTCGTATTTGAAATATAACCGCAACCTGTGGCAGGATGCGCTGAAGACCACTGCAAATGCCCCTTTTCTTGTGAATCCGGTCAATCTAAGCCTAAGAAGGGATGCATCATTATCAAAAAAGAGATTGTTCACCGAGACATTTGCTTCCCTGAAGACATACTGGGCAAAAGACGATTCTCTCGCTGATCCTGAATCGTACGAAGTCGTCAATCCTCCTAAAGGAAAGGATTATATCAATTATCATTCCCCTGTCCTTATCGGCTATGACAGCATTGCAGCAGTAAAAACATCATTATCTGAACCTCCTTCGATAGTTTTAATAAGACCATCTGAAAAAAAGGAAAAGAGAATCTTCATTCCCGGCGACTGCTATCCATGGTTCATATCATACGGAAAAGGAAAGCTTTGCTGGATTGAGACACACTCTGATCCGCGTTGGGAGAACAGGCAGTGGGCTGTCATTAAGGTTATGGACATAAAAAACAGGAGAACCAGGCAGCTTTCTTTTAAAACAAGATATATGGCTGCATCTATCTCTCCCGACGGTAACTTTATTGCAGCTACTGAAAACACCACAGATAATTCCAACAGCCTGGTCATTCTTGATGCGTGGAACGGAGACCTGCTCATGAGAGCGCCTTCACCCGGGAATGCCGGTCTGCAAAGGCCGCAGTGGGACAGAACAGGTAAAAAAGTATCTGTTATTTATTTAACAGACAAAGGCGAGGGAATAATGGCTTATATACCGGCAGAAAAGAGATGGCAAAACTATATCGATCCTGGCTTCGATGACCTTCAGTCTTCTTTCCTGAGCAATGATTCGCTGTTTTATGTAAGTTCCCGTTCAGGAACCGACAACATCTATCTTCGCAACCCCGGGGGCATGGTGGCATCTGTAACAAAATCAAGGTTCGGAGCCAGCGATCTTAACCTGAATGGCAGCCGTATGCTGTTCTGTGATTATACCTCCTCGGGTAATAATGTCTGCAGCATAAAACTTCCGGCCACCTTATATAATCAGGCCCCTGTTCAGAAAAATTCATCATTTCTTATCGACATTGTTAACGCTGAACCGGGTGTTCCTGCGTTCAACCTCGCTGAAAGCTACATACCGGAACCATACAGAAAATGGCAGCATTTATTCAGGTTCCACAGCTGGATGCCTTTTTATGCTGACATAGAACAGATCCGGGATGATCCGTCATCAATAAGGCCGGGATTTACCTTGATGGCACAGAACGACCTTAGTACACTTGTTTCAACCCTTGGCTATGAATACTCCGATAACAGGCACAAGTTCCATTCTCGGGTGAAATGGATGGGATGGTACCTGGTTTTTGAATCCCGCCTTGACTATGGTGACTACCCGTACATAGAAAAATTCGGGGCAGATATTTATAATCCCCCAAACATGATGAATGGCTTCAAGATGACAAATACTGTTTCGCTGCCGCTTACATTCAGGGGCGGACAGTATACAAAATACCTCTATCTGTCTGCTTCCTCTTCCTACAGTAACGATAACATATATATAAGAGCCAGGCAGGCATATGATAACGGGCAAAATCAGCTGAGCGGAAGATTTTATTTCTCGAATTACAGGAGGACTGCAACAAGGGATATCTATCCGGCTTGGGCCCAGGTGGCTGATATCAGCTATTCATATTATCCTTTCGACAGGGAAATTTTTGGTGATATTATATCAGCAAAAGCAGCGCTCTATTTCCCGGGCGTTCTTAAAAATAACATCCTGAGAATAAGGCTTGAAGCTGAAAAGCAGAATACGGAAATGTTCGTTTTGAACAGCCGCGTCTCGTTTTCAAGGAGCTACAGGAATGTTATTTCGCCCGATTTACGGTTGGCTTCAGCAGACTATTTCATGCCTCTGCTTTATCCCGACCTCAATCTGCCCGGGCTGATATATATTACTCGTATCCGTTCAGATTTCTTTTTTGACTATACAAGGGCAAATACATATTATCTCATCTCAGAAACCGCAACGGGAAGAAGATCAGATTTCTTTGATCTCACAGGTAAGTTCAAATCCTATGGTATCGGGCTGCTGACTGATTTCTATGTTTTCAGAATACCCTTCATGGTTTCGGCGGGTGTTCAGGCCACCTGGCAAAAAATAGGTTATATGCCAAAGCTGGAGATGCTGTTTAGCGTCGATCTGTTTGGTATGAGTATTGGAAAAAGAAAGCTGTAACTGCCCTGGGGTTAAAGTGATCTGGCTGTGTTTTTGATAAGCTCCCAGGCTTTCCCGACATGTTCCATCCTTACGTTTGTCTGGCCCGTAACCATCCTCAGGGTGTAAATCCCGTTTACGGAAGTATGTGAAAGGTAAATTTGCCCCGAATCATTGAGCCTGTGATTGAGGACCTCATTAATCCTGTTTAGCTCCTGATCAGATTTCCCTTCCGGTTTATATCTGAAACACACTACATTTATTATTACGGGAGCCAGAACCTCAAAATCCTTTTCCTTCCTTATGTTTTCCGACAGCCATGCCGCAAGTTTTATGTGATAGCGGATTTTCTCCCGAAGACCTTCCACTCCGTACATCCTGATGACGCTCCAGAGTTTCAGGGCCCTGAACCTGCGTCCAAGAGGAATACCCCAGTCGCGGTAATCGTTAACCTGGCCTCTCGTCCTTGTCCTGAGATATTCGGGCAATATTTCAAATGTCCTGATAAGTGTTTCGGGATGTCTTGTGAAAAAGGCAGAACAATCGAAATTCGTGAACATCCATTTATGAGGATTGAATACCATTGAGTCGATAAGCTCCCTGCCGTCCGACATCCATTGAAATTCAGGCAAAATAAGGGCCGTACCGCCCATTGCAGCATCGACGTGAAGCCATATGTCATTTTTTCTGCAGATCTCTCCTATGGCTCTTACGGGGTCGACAGAGGCAGTTCCGGTGGTGCCTATTGTTGCAATAACGCAGCAGGGCGTAAATCCACTCTGAATATCGTGCGAGATTGCTTCATCCAGTTTTTGCACATTCATCGAAAAATCATCCCTTACAGGGATCTTAACGAGGTTTTTCCTCCCTATTCCGCTTATCTTAACTGCTTTTTCGACTGACGAATGTGCCTGTTCCGAACAATATACCCTCAGTGTTCCTGCACCGGCCGCACCATCCTCATTGATTCTGAAGCCGGTGGTCTTTTCCCTCGCAGTAAGAATTGCCGCAAGCGTTGAGGAAGATGCAGAGTCCTGAATCACTCCTTCAAAGGAGGAAGGAAATCCAATGAGGTCTCTCAGCCAGATCATCATCTGCTCTTCAAGCTCCGCAGCGGCAGGAGATGTCTCCCAGATCATGCACTGAGCACCCAGGGTGGCAATTATCATCTCGGCAAGAACCGATGGAGGGCTGCTGTTTGCAGGGAAGTATGCAAAAAAATTCGGGCTTTGCCAGTGGCTTATCCCCGGCATAATGATCTCATCGAAATCCTTCATGAAATTCTCAAAAGTATCGGGGAAGGCTGGCGCTTTTTCCGGAAGCTGGCGCATAATATCACCCGGGCGTACCTGCGATTTTACCGGGAACTGCTCTACATTTTCCATATAATCAGCCATCCAGTCGACCAGCTGACGGGCATTTTTCCGGAATTCTTCAGATGTCATCTGAGGGCCTTATTTAACAGCTTCGGCAAGAAGTATAATCTTGTTTGATCTGACTTCAATCACGCCTCCGTCAATATCAAACTGCACTTCTTTATTATCCTGCTCAACGATGTAAACAGTTCCCGATTCGAGAGTCGAGATTATTGGTGCATGGTCTTTTAAAACCTGAAAAGATCCCTTTTTGCCCGGAACCCTTACAGATTTGATTTCACCTTCATACACTTTCCTGTCGGGTGTTATTATCTCGATTTTCATGATATGATGTCAGTATGTGTTGTCAGCTGCAGGTCACAGGATGCAAGCCAAAGGTTCATCAACCTGCAGCCTGGCATCCTGCAACATGTATTATTTCGACTGGGCAAGAATTTTCTCTCCCTTTTCAATAGCGTCTTCAATCGTACCTACGAGAAGGAAAGCAGATTCGGGATACTGGTCAACCTTTCCGTCGATGATCATATTGAACCCCTTGATGGTATCCTCTATTGATACCAGTGCACCCTTGATGCCCGTGAACTGCTCGGCAACATGGAATGGTTGTGATAGGAACCTCTGAACCCTTCTTGCCCTGTGAACAACAAGCTTATCTTCTTCCGAAAGCTCATCCATGCCAAGGATGGCAATAATATCCTGAAGCTCGTTATATCTCTGGAGAAGCTCTTTTACCCTCTGGGCGCAGTTATAATGTGCCTCCCCTACGATTCCCGGAGTAAGTATCCTTGATGTTGAGTCGAGCGGGTCGACAGCAGGGTAAATACCAAGTTCGGAGATTTTACGGCTAAGCACTGTAGTTGCATCGAGGTGTGCAAATGTTGTTGCAGGAGCAGGGTCGGTAAGGTCGTCAGCCGGAACATAAACAGCCTGGACGGAGGTTATTGATCCCTGACGTGTTGAGGTGATACGTTCCTGCATGATACCCATCTCGGTGGCCAGGGTCGGTTGATATCCCACTGCTGACGGCATACGGCCGAGAAGCGCTGACACTTCAGAACCAGCCTGGGTGAAACGGAACACATTATCCATGAAGAAAAGGATGTCCCTTCCGCCGCTTTTCCCGTCGCCATCCCTGAAATGCTCTGCCACGGAAAGACCCGAAAGTGCGACTCTTGCCCTTGCTCCCGGGGGTTCATTCATCTGCCCGAAGACCAGGGCAAGCTTCGACTCCTTCAAAGCCTGTTTGTCGACTTTTGAAAGGTCCCATCCTCCCGACTCCATAACCTCTAAAAACTCCTTTCCATAGGTTATGACTCCTGCTTCAAGCATTTCCCTGAGGAGGTCATTGCCTTCCCTTGTTCTTTCACCTACTCCTGCAAATACTGAAAGCCCCGAATATGCCTTTGCAATATTGTTTATAAGCTCAAGGATAACGACGGTCTTGCCAACGCCGGCACCTCCGAAGAGGCCGATCTTCCCTCCTTTTGAGTAAGGTTCAATCAGATCGATAACCTTGATCCCTGTGTAAAGCACCTCTTTTTCAGTCGAAAGGTCCTCGAACTTTGGAGGTTTGCGGTGGATAGGATATCCGCCCTGTTTGTCGAGGACACCTATTCCGTCGATGGCTTCACCGGTAACGTTCATCAGACGTCCTTTAATCTGTTCTCCGATCGGCATGGTGATAGGTTGCCCGGTTGCCACGACATCCATACCTCTCCGCAGACCATCAGTTGAGTCCATGGCTATGGTCCTGACAGTGTTTTCGCCAATATGCTGCTGACACTCCACCACAAGGGTTGATCCGTCGTCCCTTTTTATTTCAAGAGCGTCATAAATATCAGGCATTTCATTACCCTGTCGTTCAAAAGTCACGTCAACCACCGGTCCAATGATCTGGCTGATCTTCCCAATATTCTTTGCCATAAATCCGATTTGTTTTATAGAGGTTTAAAATTTTGTTGTTCAGTAAATTAAATTCAGTATCCCTTTTATTATTTCAATGATCCCTTCCTGAGAGCGATTCAGTCATCCTGACAAGCTCCTCTTTCCTTTCATGTGCAACATTTACCTTTTCGAGGCATCCCAGTGCGTTTCTCAAATATTCAGCAACCACTTTTTCAGAGATGAATTTTATATTCAGCAGGTCATATATTTCACTTACCATTTTAACCTTTTCTGCCGGTTCAAACGCGCCGGATACATACAGCTCCTGAAGTTTTTTTCTCTGGTCGGGCGACCCTGCTTCGTTTGCCTTAACATATAGGAAAGTCTTTTTCCCTGCAATAATATCTCCTCCGGTTGTCTTTCCAAAGACATTCATGTCTCCAAATACATCAAGAATGTCGTCCTGGATCTGAAAGGCAAGCCCCAGATTCCGTCCAAACTCGTAAAGCAGTTCTGCATTCCTGTCATCGGCTCCTCCGTAGATAGCTCCAATTTTGCATGAAGCAGCAATCAGAACAGCAGTCTTTAGTTCAATCATCCTGATGTATTCATCCTGGGACACAATTGTTGCTTTTTCAAAATCCATATCGAGCTGTTGTCCGATACAAACCTCAATTGCAGCCTTGTTGAAAACCCTGAGGACCTTTGCCAGAAGATGAGCCGGCGATTGAAGAAAGCATTCATTTGTAATGAAAGCCATCACGTCGCCCGACAGAATCGCCTGATTGACGTTCCACTTTGCATGAACTGTCGGAAATCCCCTTCTTACCTGAGCTTTATCCATAATATCATCATGGACAAGGGTAAAATTATGGAACATCTCGAGCCCTGTCACCGGTATCACGGCATCATCTATCTTATCGCTGAACAGATTGCAAGCCATGAGAGCAAGGACAGGACGCATCCGCTTACCGCCCATTGAAAGAACATATTTAACGGGGTCAATCAGCCTGTCCGACTCAGTATTATAAGTCAGATTGATCAGTGCAGTGTTCACTATTTTTTTCAGACCCGACTGATTGTACATGTTCTCTAAAGAATCCGGTTAATCATCAATACATTATTTAAGAGCTTCAGCTCCGCTGACAACTTCCAGAATCTGACCTGTTATGGCAGCCTGGCGTGCTTTGTTGTACTGCAGGGTAAGCTCGCGTATCATCTGGGTGGCGTTATCGGTGGCTTTGTGCATTGCCGTCATCCTGGCTCCGTTTTCCGCAACATACGAGTCGAGGACAGCTTTGTAGAACTGTATCTTCAGTGATTTTGGGATCAGTTCCCTCACAATAGCCTCCTTGTCAGGCTCATAAATATAATCGGCCGGCATCGACGCTTTCCCTTTTTCCGGCTTCGACTCAACCGGAAGGAACACTTCTGTAGTCAGCTGCTGAACGGCGGCATTCTTAAAATGATTATAGATAAGCTCCACCCTGTCATAATCGCCGCGGACAAATCCATGCATCACCTTCTCGGCAAGAGCTGATACCTTCTCAAAGGTAACATCATTAAGAAGCTCGTTGCTCTCTGCGGCAATTTTAAACCTCATTTTTCTGAGAGTGTCGTATCCTTTCTTTCCTATTGTGAGGAATTCGACATTCCCTTTCTTATACTGTTCGTAATAGTTGTCAGCCACCAGCCTTCTTGCTTCTTTTACGACATTCGAGTTAAATGCACCGCAAAGCCCTCTGTTGGAAGTCACAACAACAATCAGAATTTTTTCCGGTACGGATGCTCTGCCGTAGACATTTTCAATTTCAGCATCAGCAAGACTTTGTGAAAGGTTTACAAGAATCTCGTGGAGCTTGTTTGCGTAGGGTCTCAATCTCACGATTTTATCCTGAGCCTTCCTGAGCTTGGCGGCAGCAACCATCTTCATCGCAGAGGTTATCTGCCTCGTCGATTTTACGGAAGTGATCCTAATCCTTATAGCTTTTAAATTCGCCATTTAAGAATCTAATTATTCAGTTTTGTCTGCCAGCGTTATTGTTTGTATTTCTTTATAAGCTCGCGGGCTGTTTTTTCAAGAATATCAGTGATATCGTTGTTAATGGTTCCCCTGCCCAGCTGATCGAGTACATCCCTGTGTTTCAGATCGAGATATTCAAGGTATTCAGCCTCAAATTCCCTCACCTTGTTAACCGGGACATCCCTGAGCAGCCCTGTTGTACCACAATAAATGATCGCAATCTGCTTCTCGACAGGAACAGGAGCATACTGGCCCTGTTTAAGGATTTCAACGTTCTTTGCACCCTTGTCAAGGATAGCCAGTGTTGCTGCATCGAGGTCCGATCCGAATTTGGAAAATGCTTCAAGTTCACGGTACTGTGCCTGGTCAACCTTAAGTGTACCGGCAATTTTCTTCATTGCCTTCACCTGCGCGTTACCGCCCACCCTCGAAACGGAAATACCCACGTTGATAGCGGGACGGACTCCGGCGTTAAACAGGTTTGATTCCAGGAAAATCTGTCCGTCGGTGATCGATATGACGTTTGTCGGGATATATGCCGAAACGTCGCCTGCCTGTGTTTCAATAATAGGAAGGGCAGTAAGAGAGCCTCCTCCTTTTACCATATGGCGTATTGATTCGGGCAGGTCGTTCATTTGTTTTGCAACATCATCCGATTCGATAATCTTGGCTGCTCTTTCGAGAAGACGCGAGTGCAGGTAGAAGACGTCGCCCGGATAAGCTTCACGGCCTGGCGGCCGACGGAGAAGAAGTGAAACTTCCCTGTAAGAAACTGCCTGTTTCGACAGGTCGTCGTAAATTATAAGCGCATCACGGCCCGTATCGCGGAAGAATTCACCAATGGCGGCTCCGGCAAAAGGTGCATAGAACTGTGACGCTGCCGGGTCGGAAGCGGTCGCAAGAACGATTACAGTATAGTCCATGGCTCCATTTTCCTCAAGAGTCTTGGCAATGTTTGCTACTGTCGATCCTTTCTGACCTATAGCGACATATATGCAATATACGGGCTTCCCCTTTTCAAAATTGCTTTTCTGATTTATGATGGTGTCAATTGCAATGGCAGTCTTCCCTGTCTGACGGTCGCCGATTATCAGCTCGCGCTGGCCCCTTCCTATAGGGATCATGGCATCGATAGCCTTGATACCTGTCTGGAGAGGCTGTTTAACAGGCTGCCTGAAAATAACACCCGGGGCCTTTCTTTCAAAAGGCATTTCAAACAGTTCGCCTTCAACGGGCCCTTTCCCGTCGAGCGGTTGACCCGTCGGGCTAATTACCCTCCCGAGCAATCCCTCTCCTACCCCTATCGAGGCAATTCTGCCGGTTCGTTTTACAATGTCTCCCTCATTAATCTCCTCAGTAGGCCCGAGCAATACAGCACCGATATTGTCTTCCTCAAGGTTGAGCACAATTGCCTCAATGCCATTCTCGAACTGAATAAGTTCGTTTGATTCGGCATTTGACAACCCGTATATACGTGCGATTCCGTCTCCCACTTCTATAACAGTGCCAACCTCCTCAAGCTCAGCTCCCGTCTGAATGCCCTCAAGCTGTTGTCTGAGAATTTTTGAAACTTCTGCTGGTTTAATATTTGCCATGTTGTATACTTAATAAAATCATAATATCCTCAATATTTCATCCATGATCAAAGTGATCCGCTCATCAGTTCACGCCTGATCCTTCTGAGTTTGTTCCTGACGCTGGCGTCAATAAAATTGTCCTCAACCTTAAGCACAAAGCCTCCGATTATTGATTCATCAACATTCGTCTTCATATCGACTTTGGTGTTGAACATCTTTGCAATCATCTCCTCAACCTGTTTAGTAACTTGCGGGTCGACGGGAACAGCGGTGGTAAGCACAGATTCCGTTATCCCCTTGTGCTTTTTGGTCTCCTGGTTGAACATCCTGGCAATAGCAGGAAGATATTGTTCCCTGCCGTTCCTGACAACAAGGTCGACAAGCGAAAGGGTAAGCTCATGAAGGTCTTTTCCGAAAAGGCTGTGAAGCACGCTGATTTTCCTTGAAGGCATGATAACGGGATTATCCAGTATCTCCCTTACCTCCGGGATATTGCAGGTATCCTTCACCACGGCCATATCCCTGTTTATTCTGTCGAGTTCGTTTTTTTCGAGTGCCGACTGGAATAAAGCCCTGGCATACCTTACTGATATTCTGCTTTCGTTCATTAAATAAAAAGCCTTTTAGTTTTTATTGAAATTGATTTCCTTAAGGTAGTTGTCGATAAGCTTTTCCTGTTCTCCCGATTGTTTAAGCTTTTCGGTCACGATCCTCGAAGCAATTTCTATTGACAGTGAAGCAACCTGTTCGCGGATATCTGCAAGCGCAGCTGCCTTTTCCCTTTCAATGCCAGCCCTGGCCTTTTCCACAACCTTCTCGGCCTCTTCGGCGGCTTTGCCTTTTGCCTCTGCAATAAGTTTATCCCTGACATCCCTTGCTTCCCTGAGAATGGTTTCGCGTTCTTCCCTTGCCTTTTTAAGTATAGCTTCATTATCGCTCTGAAGTTTTGCCATTTCTTTCCTGGCTTTTTCAGCCGATGCAAGAGATCCCTTTATCATCTCGTCTCTTGCCTTTACTGCATTCAGTATGGGTTTCCAGGCGAATTTCCGCAGGATAAGGAAGAATAAGAGGAAGATGATTGTTGTCCAGAATACAAGACCTATCGCGGGTGATGTAAGACTGCTAGCTAGTAAGACCATATCTTTATTATTTTTCTTTTAAGTTAAATGGGGGTTCTGCAACCAACCGTTGCAGTCCCCCGGTTTTTTTCACTTTGCAATGAGAGCAACCACGATTGCAAACAGTGCAGCTCCTTCAATAAGTGCCGCTGCAACGATCATGTTTGTCTGTATCTTCGAGCTGGCTTCAGGCTGACGCGCAATTGCGTCCATAGCCGAACCGCCGATCCTACCGATACCAAGCCCTGCTCCTATAACTGCAAGACCTGCTCCCACTGCTGCCATTGTACCTGTCATAATAACTGGTTTTAATTAAACAATAAAAATTAATGATGTTCCTCCTCCTTGATGGCCAGACTTATAAAGAGGGCCGACAGCAGGGTGAAAACATATGCCTGAAGGAATGCCACAAGAAGTTCGAGGCAATCCATGAAAACCACAAATGCAATTGAAACCGGGGCAACACCCAGTGATTTGAATATGAAGATCAGACAAACCAGGCTGAGAACAATAATATGTCCTGCAGTAATGTTGGCGAAAAGTCGGATCATCAGAGCGAAAGGTTTTGAGAAAAGGCCTATTATCTCAACAGGGATCATCACCGGCAGAAGCCAGACCGGAACTCCCGGCGTTGCAAAAACATGCCTCCAGTAGGATTTGCTTCCGCTGAACTGGGTTATAAAGAATGTAAACAGGGCCAATACCATTGTGACCGCGATGTTGCCGGTGACATTTGCTCCGAAAGGCGGAGGAAATGGAATGAGCCCCATTAAATTATTCAGCAATATGAAAAAGAATACTGTTAAAAGGTAAGGCATATATTTCTCATACTTATGCTCACCGAGATTCGAAATTGCAATATCGTCACGCACAAAAAGAATCACAGGTTCCAGAAAACTCTGTATCCCTTTGGGGTGGCTGATCCCGGTTTTCCTGTAGGAACGCGAAAGTGAAAGAAAGAGCCACAGGCCTATGATCACTGAAAATAATAATCCGACAACAGATTTCGTGATCGACAGATCAAGCAGAAAACCTTCTTCCTTTACACTTCCATCATCATTAAGGCTGACTATCCTTCCCTTGTTGTCGCCTTCCTCTTCAAGCCTGTAGCCTTTATATTCCTGTCCGTGGGCAAGTTTACGGGATGAGAATACATCCAGTCCCTTTTCTTTGCTGTAAAGTATTACAGGAAGGTAAATTGCCACACTTTCACCGTTTTTCTTTGTCAGAATATGCCATTCATGAGAATCAGCAATATGATCCATAATGAAAGAGCTTGCATCAAACTCCTCCTCAGCTTCGGCAGCATGGCTGCCTTTCTCTTCCTGTGCGGGAAGGGCAACAGGAACCGACATTAAAAGCAGGAAGAACAGACTCGCTTTGACAAATTGCATATAATTAAAGAATAATATTTATAAAGGTTTAGATTTCAGTGTGTTCAATATAAAAAACATTGAATACAGAGAGATGGCCAAATATAGTACAAAAAACAATATTACGGAGGCCAAATAAGTTTTTTTAACAATCAGGAACCAAAGCAGGGCCAGAACCATTTCAAGAAGCAGCTTAAAAACCCATGCAACCATAAGATACATTGTCCGTGCTTCCGGGCCTTTCTTCATCCCTGTTGTAAAAATGATCCCTGAAATAACGCCTATGACTGAGAATGAGGCAGTAAGTGTTATGATATCATCGAAAAAAAGGGGGGTTTCCGTAAAATTTACAAGAAGGTATCCTCCTGCCATGATCAGGAGAAAAATCAATAATAATCCGGTCAGGAATTTTCTGAGTATCACATCCGCCAGTTAATGTTTGATGAAATCCTTTATCGCTGTATAGATCCCGGCAAATACACCGAGGAGAGACAATATGACAGTAAATACAGGCACAGATAATCCCAGGACTTTGTCGAGCTTTACTCCCAGCCATGTCATAACAGCAATTATAACCAGCATCTGGAATGCCATGCCCGAGTATTTTCCAAAATCCTGTATACCTTTATTTAATTGGTTTTTCCGGTTCTTTTGTTTTTGTGGGGATGGCTCCGTCATTATTTTCGCTTTCGCTCATTTTACAATTGCCTGTGAATTTGGCCCCGGGCTCAATTGAAAGCTTAAACGTCACAATATCCCCTGTGATCCTGGAATCGGCCTTCAGGGTTAAAAGCTGACTGACACAGATCCTGCCTTCAATGTTTCCCGACACTTCCGAGTTTTTGCAATATACTTCCCCCTTCACCTTTCCGGTCGGACCTATCACAACCTTACCCTTTGTTGTCAGGTTGCCTGTAAGAAATCCGTCAATCCTTATGTCTCCGTTTGACTTGATATCACCGGTAATCTCAGTCCCATTGCTAAGCAGGTTGATCGCAGTATTATCCGCTTCGTTGAATTTTCCCATGATTTTGCCAGAATTATATTACAAACATAATAACTCACAAATATAAAAACTATTGCAGGTAAAATTAATAAAGTCCGGATATGTTTCCCGGGATTATTTCTTTTCCGGATCGTAGGCCCATTTAAGATAAACGGATCCCCATGTAAATCCTCCTCCGAAAGCGGCAAGAATAAGCTTGTCGCCCTTTCTCAGCTGACTTTCATAATCGGAAAGGCACAGAGGGATTGTTGCGGCGGTGGTATTGCCATAATTCTGGATGTTGATCATGACTTTTTCAGGAGGGAGTCCCATCCTGCGCCCTGTGGCGTCAATAATCCTGAGGTTGGCCTGGTGGGGAACAAGCCATGCAATATCATCAGCCTTAAGGTTGTTCCGTTCCATTATCTCGGCAGCCACATCTGCCATATTTACCACAGCAAACTTAAAAACACTCTGCCCTTCCTGGTAAATATAATGTTCCCTGGCATCGACGGTTTCGTGTGAGGCCGGCCTGACTGAACCGCCGGCCTTCATATGCAGGTATTTTCTGCCTGAACCGTCGGTATGGAAAATATAGTCCATTATTCCGTATCCCTCAGATGTGGGTTCAAGCAGTACCGCCCCGGCTCCGTCACCAAACAGAGGGCAGGTGGTCCTGTCGGTATAATCCGTTATTGATGACATTTTATCGGCTCCGACGACAATTACTTTTTTGAATTTTCCTGTTTCAACATAGGCTGCACCTGTCTGGAGTGCAAAGAGGAAACCGGAGCAGGCAGCACCGATGTCAAAACTGAAAGCGTTCTTTATCCCTGCCTTATCTGAAATGATATTGGCCGTTGCAGGGAAAAACATGTCGGGCGTAATGGTTGCACAAATCAAAAGCTCTATTTCGTCGGGAGATGTTTTTGTTTTCTCGAGCAATCCTGTTACCGCATTTGCACCAAGATCGGAGGAACCCATTCCTTCTCCCTTCAGAATTCTTCTTTCCTTTATGCCGACTCTCTGCATGATCCACTCATCAGATGTGTCGACCATTTTTGAAAGCTCGAAATTTGTGAGCCGGTATTCCGGGACCCATGAATGGATGCCTGTTATGGCAGCCCGTATCTTTGTCATATTCAGATAGCTTCGATGATCCTTTGAGCCAGGTTGGCAGCCACAACGGCTTTTGTCTGAATTATCATATTCATTATGGCTTTCCTTTTTGAAATGCCATGACCAATTACCACGTTGGCATTTATGCCTATAATGGGTGTCCCTCCGATATTTTCAAAATTAAGGCGTTCAAAAAACGGATGCGAGACTTTTATCTTTCTTGTAATCAAATAAATCGATTCCGCCTGCTTTAGCACAATGTTTCCTACAAATCCGTCGCATACAACAACATCAGGCATATTTTCATGGAAAAGGGCATGCCCCTCGACATTGCCTGTGAAATTAAGGCCCGGGTGTTCTTTCATCATCTCATAGGCTGTTTTTACCGCAGGGGTTCCTTTTGACTCCTCTTCTCCGATATTCAGCAATCCTATTGTCGGATTTTCTTTCCCGTGAACAAATTTTGCATACTGGCTGCCCAGTATTCCATACTGAAGAAGAACATCAGGCTTACAGTCGGGATTCAGTCCTACATCGAGAATAACCGAATCACGCCCGTCTATACATGGAAGAATTGTAGCAAGTGCCGGTCTGAATACGCCGGGGATCACATTCACAGTGTAACTTGCCCCGACAAGCATGGCCCCGGTATTCCCGGCGCTGCAAAAGCCGTCAAGCGTTCCGTTTTTAAGCATCCCGAAACCAACAGCAATGCTTGAATTCTGTTTCTGGGAAAAAGTCTTTGCAGGATGGTCTCCCATTTCTATTACCTGGGTTGTCGGCACTATTATAAAAGAAGAAGGAGATATATTCATCTCCCCCAGCTTCCTTAATAACACATTTTCATCACCCAGAAGAACAATTTTCTCTTCAGCCGAAAAATGCTCCAGAGCATCAACTGCACCTTCAATAACTGCATAAGGCGCAAAGTCTCCTCCCATCACATCTACTCCAACTTTCATAAGCTTATTATCTGGTTAGTGAATCAGGCTGTCGCTTTCTTTTCGATTGCCTGCCTGCCCCTGTAAAAACCGCACTCGGGGCAAACCCTGTGATACTGTACAGATGAGCCGCAGTTCGAGCACGTACCTACCGTAGGAGGTGTGGCTTTATAATGTGTTCTGCGCTTATCTCTTCTGGTTTTCGAATGTTTGTGTTTGGGATGTGCCATTTTGTAATGTTTTAATTGTCATTCATTAATTTCCTTAACTCGTCCCATGCAGGATCTGTTTTTATGTTTTCTTCAACGAGATGTTCCCTGAGCTTCTGAATCATCACCGGATTACAGGTGCTTTCACCTATTTCGTTTTCGGGATGTATTCTCTGGATCGGCAGTGAAAGATGAATAAATTCATAAAAATACTGCTTCAGGTCAAGCTCATTTGCATCCCTCGGAATTGTAATAATTTCAGGATCGCTGTCATCCATCTCAGTCCCGAATTTTACAAGCAGCCTGTTTTCGCAATCAACAGGATGACCGAACATTTCAAGGCATCTGTCACAGCAAACCTGTACCTCCCCTGTTATTCTGATATTCAGGTCTGCAAGAGAGGTGCTTTTCTGTGCTTCAACCCTTACTGCCAGGTTTCCTTCCCTGATCTCCGAATCTTCAAAAAGGTCAAAAAACTTCTTGTCAATTTCAAAATTATAAAGGTGATGCCCGTCTTTCATCCCTACTGCTGGTATTGTAAATGATCCGGCCATCTATTTGAAATTTGGTCTGCAAAAATATAAATCCTTATCCAATTTAAAAAATTATCAACAAAAAAGTAACAGTAATGGCCTAAAAACTCCGTCTGCCGGTTTTTTAAGGTTATTTGCCGATTTGTATTAAATCTTGTATTGCATCTGAATTATTTTTGTTTCGGATAAACAACTAATGTAATGAAGAACAGAGTTCATCCCATGGAAAAAAACAGGGAACATCATCCCCGGGTGGGAGTCGGACTGTTCCTTATCGTTCTTGGACTTGCACTTCTTGTAGCCACCAACGACCTGCTCGGGCTGGGAAGTGTTCAGGAATACTTCACCTGGGAAACAGTGCTGGTGTTCATTGGTGTATTGCTGCTCCTAAACCTTCAGTTCACGGGCGGACTGGTTCTTATCGCCATAGGGACCTGGTTTTTCATTGAGAACAGGGATTATGAGATCCCTCAATACATCCGCACCATTTACTGGCCCTCACTCATAATCCTTATTGGATTATGCTTTATTGTTTCTTCTTTTTTTAAAAGAAAAAAAATCGATTAATTTAAACAAATTTTTATCATGGAAACAAAAGACGACTTCAGGGATGATCGCCGCCATTTCAGGGACGATAAGGATCAGGATATGTTAAGGAGAGGGTCTGCAGGCAACAGGGCCATCATCGGAGTGGTCCTGGTTCTAACCGGATTTTTCCTTGTCATAAGAAATACCGGAATATTTCCCGAGTTCATCGACAATGTGATATTCAGCTGGCCAATGCTCCTTGTTGTGATTGGCGTTGTAATGACTCTTGGGGCAAGAGAAAAAACTGCCGGAGTGATAGTAATGGCAGTGGGGGCATTTTTTATGATCCCGCTGATTTTCCGGGAGACTTTCCACATGTATAACATGTTCTGGCCTTCCATATTTATAATAGTCGGCATAATCTTCATTGTTTCAAAACAAAGAGGTTTTCATTCCGTCACCACAAAGGGGGTTGTGGGCGATGATTTCGTTGATTATGTGAATGTTTTCAGCGGCGACGAACGTCAGGTAATGTCCCGGAATTTCAAGGGAGGCAAAATTACGGCAATCTTCGGCGGCATCGAGCTCGATCTTACAAAGGCGGGTCTGGCCCCCGGTGTTTCCGAGCTTGAACTTGCATGCATATTCGGGGGAGCCACTCTGATTGTCCCCGACGACTGGTATATAACTATCGAGGTAACCCCAATACTCGGAGGGTTCAGTGATTCACGCAAACTGATGCCCGGCAGGAGCGTGGATCTTTCAAAACATCTTGTAATAAAAGGAGCCGTTATATTTGGCGGCGGCGAGATAAAAAGCTACTAACGTTTTTAACTGATGAAGCATCCCATACTTACCGACAGGATAAGGCTTATAGTATGGTGGCTGGTCTGGCTCTTCACAACTTTGGGGCAGACTCTTCTGTATAACTTCGCCTATGGCAGTTTCACTGCAAGTTTAATACCTGATGCAATTGTATCATTTGTTACATTTTCAGGAATAGGACTGTCTCTCTGGTACCCTTTCAGGTATATAATCGCGGCAAGCAAAAATACAACAGGCGTCATTGTAAACAATCTGCTGGCAGGAATTGCCAGTTTATCCCTCTGGCTGCTCGTTACCCGCTACGGCGTCCCCCTCTTGTTACCTGCATTAAACGACTATCAAGATTACTGGGTTTCCACGTTTCCCTACAGGATTGGCACAGGGATTTTCATTTTCGTGCTTATAATGCTTGCCTATTACCTGTTCCTCAATCTCTCCAATCTTGCTGCCAAGAATGCAAAAGCGGTGGAACTTGAAAATCTGGTGCGAGATACAGAACTTAAAATGCTCAGATCCCAGATTAATCCGCATTTCCTTTTCAACAGCCTTAATTCAATAAGCTATCTTACGATTACCGACCCCGAACGTGCAAGGGAGATGCTGATCAAATTATCGGATTTCATGAGGTACGCCCTTTCAAAAAAAGACGAACAGCCTGTTACTCTGAGAAGTGAGCTCGAAAATCTGAGACTATACCTCGAAATAGAAAAAGTCAGATTCGGTGAAAGGCTTACCACTGAAGAAAACATAGAGGAAAAATGTCTTGAAATAAAAATGCCGGTAATGATTCTTCAGCCACTTTATGAAAATGCAATAAAACACGGCGTCTATGAGAGTACCGAATGTGTAAGCATAAAAACAAAAGTTGCCTGTAAAAACGGCTACCTCGAGATCATAATAAGCAATAACTACGAAACCAACACCACGCCTTTAAAAGGCACCGGCACCGGCCTCCAAAACGTTGCCAGACGGCTTGATATATTTTATAACAAAAAGGCCTTCATTAAAACCAGCAAGGAAAACGGTATATATACAGTTACACTTTTTATCCCTTCCGCAGTCTGATTTCAACTGAAATCGAATAAATTTGTTACGGCAAGTATAAGAGGCTGTTTCAGAAGCAGGTTTTTCTGCTTTAGTGTTTAGCGCCCTTTGTTATATCATTTGCGATCCCTTGTGGTTAAGTGTTTTAATTTTTGACACTAAGGTGAACTAAGGAAGGCACAAGGCTACACAAGGAGCTTCTGATGCAGTCTGAGGTATATTGCCGGGAAACTTAATGTTATGTTATTCAGACAATAAGCCTGATAATGGAAAAAATAAGGACTGTAATTATCGATGATGAAACTCCGGCACGGGATATTATCAAATATTATCTCAAAGAAGTTGATAATATTGAAATAATTGCCGAATGCGCAGATGGTTTTTCAGGATTGAAAACAATTTCGGGGCTTAAACCCGACCTCGTATTCCTTGATATACAGATGCCGCGTCTCACCGGTATTGAACTTGTTGAGGTTCTTACGGAAAAACCTGAAATTATTTTCACCACCGCTTACGACCAGTATGCCCTGAGGGCATTTGAACTCAATGCAGTCGACTATCTTCTTAAACCTTTCCCTAAGCCAAGGTTCCTTGAGGCAGTAAGGAAAGCCACCGAAAAGATAACATCGGGCAACGGCAATAAAGTTCCCGGCAGCGAGCTCCTTGAGAAAAGGCCCGAGCCGGTCGCTGCCGTGAACAGGATCGTTGTCCGCAAGGGAAATGCAATAAACCTTATCCCTGTTGAACAGATAAAATATGTCGAAGCCCAGGATGACTATGTAATGATACATCATTCCGGAGGGAAAGCTATGAAGCAGCAGACAATGAAATTCTACGAGGACAATCTTTCGAAAAAGGATTTCGTCAGGATACACAGATCATATCTTGTAAGGGTGGAGGAAATAAAACGCATCGAACCTTACGGCAAGGACAACCATATCGCAATTCTTGCATCAGGCGACAAGCTGCCCGTAAGCAGGGCCGGATACAGGCAGCTTAAGGAAGAGCTTAATTTTTGATTTCGGATTTCGGAAGGTTGAATTCGGATTTAAGAAATCCGAAATCACAAATCCGAATTCCGAAATTCATTTAAGCCTGTTGCAGCGCCTGTAGAATCTCCAGGGCTTATATCTCCTGAAACGTACAAGGGGAACCGGATCGTAGCCATGGGTGCCTCCGGGCCTGCATCGCAGTATCCTTCCGGTTGCCATAAGAAAGCCCGTAAAAGGGCCGTGCATCCTGAGGGCATCAAGGGCATAGGATGAACACGACGGGACATGCCTGCATGAAGGTGGGAGCAGTGGCGATATCGCCTTCCTGTAAAAATGTACGGGCAGCGATAAGATCCACGAAAGGATGCTATTCAGCCTTTTTGCCATACTGCAAAGTTAACAATTGAACCGTTCATCTGTTATACTCCTGAATAATGATTACCTTTGCAGCATATGACATTTTGACGTGCCGTGATCCCCGAAAAGGGTGTGGCAGGAGATTTGAAAGGAAATAAAAAAAATACATCAAACTATGGAAGCACAACATGCAAATATGTCTATCTGGATTATTTTTATAGGCTTTATGATCCTTAGCTGGATCGTAAGCGCAGTATTGAAATCGAAATTCAAAAAATACTCCAAAATACCTGTCGACGGAGGTCTTTCAGGAAAGGATGTGGCTGAGAAAATGCTGAGGGACAACGGTATCTATGACGTAAGGGTCGAGTGTGTACAGGGCAGCCTTACAGATCATTATAATCCCGACAAAAAGACAATAAACCTCAGCCAGGATGTTTACAGCAGCAGGAGCATTGCTGCTGCCGCGGTTGCGGCTCATGAAACCGGCCATGCCATACAGCACGCTACAGCCTATGCATGGCTGGGGTTCAGGTCGAAGCTGGTCCCGCCTGTAAGTTTTGCCTCGAAATGGGTGCAATGGATTTTACTCCTCGGCGTCATCCTTGTAAATACATTCCCGGCAATCCTTGGCTTCGGGATTGTGCTTTTCGCTCTTACCACACTATTCAGCTTTGTTACTCTGCCGGTTGAGATAAACGCCAGCCAGAGGGCGCTTGCATGGCTTTCGAATGCCGGTATTACATCTTCGATGAATCACGACAAGGCACAGGATGCCCTCAAATGGGCAGCTTATACATATGTCGTTGCCGCACTCGGATCTCTTGCAACACTGCTTTATTATATAATGATATTTACAGGAGGAAGCAGGGACTAAGATCCTCTATCTTCCCGAATCCCTGATCAGGGTGGTCTTTTTGTGGAGTATCCTCAATACCACCCAGATCAGTCCCGCCGGAATACATATATACATCCACATCGGAGTAACCCATATCCTCTCTGAAAGGAAGTAATTCCTCAGTAAATCGAGGATCAGGAATATTATAAAGATATTTACGAAGCTGTGATACTCGCGGCTGAGAATTGATTTTACCGAGAATGGCAGGGCAGGCTTTGTAAATCCTCTGAAACGAGGGATGACTGCCCTGACCTTTTCAGAATATTTGTCATATACATCTCCGAACTTTCTTCTCAGGAATTGTTCCTCGGCAAACATTATCCTTTCATAATAGAGCCAGTAGAACATTAAAAATACCAGCACAAAAACCGGAGTCCTGACAAAAAGCACGGGCCCGAGCCACATGAGGAAGTTTCCGACATAAAGGGGATGCCTTACCTGTGAGTAAATGCCTGTAGTGTTCAGTTCATCCGCAACCTGGCCTGCCGAGGTATTTCGCCCCGATGTGTTCCTTGGAGCAAAACCAACAGTATATACCCTGATTGCCTCGCCAGCCAGGCTTACCCCAAGGAAGACAAGCTCCCATGTCGAATTGAAAATTATTGCCTGCCTGTTGGTGATATACAGGACATAAACTCCTGCAACAATGAGAATTACGGGCAGCCAGCTCCTTCTTTTAAATAACCAGTTGCCGCTCGATTCAAATTCCTGTACCAGTGCCATCGATCTGTGATTGGATGAAGTTTTAAAAGTATGAAATTTTCAGAAACTGTATTTAAGCCTTAAAAAGGCCAGATTTATTTTCGTCTTTTCACCGCCCATCAGAGCATCGAAATGCTGCCATATCAGAGAAAAATCGAGATTTTCAGCCAGTGAATAATCGAACGACGGACCTGCGAACCATCCATCAAGATCGGGCAACCACATTGCCGAGGCAGTAAGGTTTATAAGCGGTGTTGCCGCCCAACTGAACTGCCCAAAGGCAGAGAAAACCGAAAAGGCCAGATCCTTTGAAGAGAGATTCCCCGAATAGAACGAATTGAAATCATTAAGCGCAAGCGGATTGTTGCAATACATTATTTGTACCTGAGCCATCGAGTTGTTTTTAAAGATCTTTTCAATACCCGCCGTTGCCAGAACAGTACTTTCATCACCCGGGAAATCCTCATACTGATCAAACCATGAAACCTCACCCCTGAACGACAACCCGCCTATGGCGCCGGACCAGCCGGTTCCTATTACAATGTCCCTCCCGTTCACAAACCCGGCAAGAAACTGGATATCATAACCCCATTTACTGAAACGATAAAGCCCTGCTGCAGTAATGTCGTGATTATTATCGGCTTTGACGGCAATCTCGGCAACCGATGAGGAGGATGTAAAATACTGAAGCCTTACCGCATCACTGCCTGGCCTTTCAACATAGTCGAAATCAAAAAATGAATAGGCATTGAAAATATCATTCGGGTTCCAGACAAAGGTCTGCCCCCAGTTGATACGCTGACGGCCGGCGGTAATCTGAACTTTCTTGAAAGTAAAATCAACGTTTAAACGATCAACCGTCGAGTTAAATAATAGAGAATTTTCACTGAATATGTTCCATGACATGTCAGCAACCCCCCTGTCATAACCTATGATATCAGAATAATATGATCCCATTCTGACAAAATCGCCCGTAAAAAGCCTGTTCCTCAGTTCACCTGTAAAGGTGATGCCATTGCTCAGGTATGCCTTAAGGTTGAGCCTGTTATGGAGCAGATTCTCGTTCATGAACGATCCGGAAAGCTTTTCAAACATGGAGCTTTGCATTGTAGTAATATATCCGTTCAGTGAAACCTGGCTCTTCTCCTGTGGCAGTATTGCCGCTGCAGGCAAAAACAGGACAAGAACAAATGCAAAAAACTGCTTTTTCATAAGATAATATTATTATGACGGCAATTCCCTTATGTCATCAGAAACGACTTTCCCGTCCTCAAGTGTAATAACGCGATGGGCCATTTTAACGACTCTCGGGTCATGTGTTGAAAAGATAAATGTTATCTTTTCACCGTGATTAAGCTTTTCCATAATCTCGAGAAGGGTCGTAGCCGATTTTGAATCGAGGTTCGCTGTTGGTTCGTCAGCAAGGACGAATTTCGGTCTGGAAGCCAGGGCCCTTGCAACTGCCACTCTCTGCTGCTGGCCGCCCGACAGCCGGGAGGGCCGGCTGTTCATTCTTTCCCCAAGGCCCACTGCATTAAGCAATTCCATTGTTCTTTCATCCCTCTCCTTCTGGGGCCATTTCTGCAGTGTCATAATGAATTCAACATTTTCCTTTGCAGTCAGGACAGGAATGAGGTTATATGACTGGAACACGAATCCGATGTTCCTGAGCCTGAAGTCGATCAGCTGCGATGGCTTCAATTTGGAAAGATCTGTGCCTCCGATTATTATTTCTCCTGAAGTGGGCATATCAAGGCCTCCTATCAGGTTAAGAAGAGTTGTCTTCCCCGAGCCTGAAGGTCCGACAATAGCCGCAAATTCAGCTTCAGTGAAATCGAGGGTTACATCATTCACGGCATGCACCTTAACTTCCGAAGAGTTATAGACTTTATTCACATTTTTCAATTCGAGAACTCTCATAGCACAATCGATATTTAGTGTACATAACTGTTTGGTAAAATTCAGGATTCCGGATTACCTGAATTTCGGATTTCGGAAGGGTGAATTCGGATTTATAAATCCGAAATCAAAAATCCGAAATCCGAAATTACCTCAATCTGTCCTCAACGCTTCAACCGGATTCAGCTTCAGGGCCTTCCTTGCCGGCCACACTGACGAAACCGTGGCAGTGAAAATAACCATGGCCGCCGTGAAAGCGATAAATCCCGGAGTGACGACCGGATAAACAACCGATGAGAATCCGATCGCTTCAAATCCTTCTCCCCAGCCTGTAAAATGAATGCCTGTTTTTCCCAGGACCGAAGCAATACCCCAACCCAATCCCATACCGGAAACAGCTCCGACAAGGGTCAGAAATATTGTTTCAAGCATAATCATGCTGAAGACCCTCTTCCGGTTCATGCCGATGGCCATCAGCATTCCCAGTTCCTTTGTCCTTTCAAGAACAGCCATAAGCATTGTGTTTATTATTCCGAAAGCGAGGGCCAGCATTATTATTCCGACAAAAATGAAGTAATAAATTATCATAAAGTCATTCATCATTGCTGCGTCTGGGGCAAGTTCCTTCCAGGTGTCGACGGTATTCGCCCCCGGCAGCCTGCCCAGTTCATCACTTACAACACCGGCATCACTGATATCATTTAACATGATGGCAATTTCATGTGTGAGAATCTTATTGCCACCATACAGGGCAGCCAGGTCGGGGGCATTGACAAAAGCGGAGACCTGGTCATAGCCTGTATTTGTTGTTTTATATATCCCGCATACCCTGAAAATACCCTGTACGGGATCGCCCTGAAGGTCGGAAATTGTTATCTGCACCTTGTTTCTTATCCTGTAATCGAGGGCCTTTTCCATTATCCCCGCCCCGTATCTGTCAAGTTCCTTTCTGATGAGCTCCTTCCCGAGGGCCTCCTTGAAATCCTTTGGTGATCTGAACCGCCTGTCCTTAATGGTTTCCAGCTTAAGCAATACCGGATCGGGGATGCGCAGGGCCCTCAGCTCGCTGATCACACTGTCGGTCACAATATACTGTTTAAGCTTAAGAAGTTCGGCTGTTTTATCGCTTATCAGAATTGACCCCTGATTCCGGCTGTCAATATATTCACCGCCGCCGGCAACGATCTTCCCGGGAATGTCAGATATCTTTCTCTCGTCATCTGGATTTATTCCATAAACAATTAAGCCGGTGTTCGCCCATGGAGTGTTTGCCATCGCAATTATCTTTGTCCTCGCGGCACGGCCCTTAAGCTGACGCAGTGTATCAATGCTTTTTGAAATCTGATCGACATTATCGACCGAAAGGTCTATCTCTTCGTTCCTTAAATAGCCTGTATTATGGATCTGGATGTGAGATACCTCATTGTTTATTGCGTCTTTAAGGCGCTGCCTGACCCAGCCTTCCATTATACCGACAAGAAGGACGCCTGAAATTATTCCAAGGGTAACCGCAACAATTACAACAAGGCTTCTTTTCTTGTTGCGCCATATATTCTTCCATGCAATTGACAATAACATGACAATGAGTTTTTATGCTTTCAGTGCTTCAATTTCCTTCAACTTCCCGATTTTCCTCAAAGGGTAAATTGTCGCCAGCCCCACCATCAGGGCAATTACCACGGCCTGCCAGTAAAAATACGGGCCCACCGTCGCCGTGGGCATTACTGCGTCCCAGCCGTAATCCTCCATCATGTTCCCAAGTTCACCTTTAAGAAGGATCGGGTTATAATGAAAATACAGGATTACAGGGAGACTTGCCAGCAAACCCGAAACAAGTCCGATGATTCCAAGAAACATCATTTCAATTGTTACTATCCTCTTGAGTATCGATTTCTGCATGCCTATCGATAAAAGCACCCCGAATTCTTTTCTTCTTTCCGAAACCATCATAAGCACAGTTCCGAAAATGCCAAAGAAGATTATGAAGTACAATAACGCGAGCATCGCGATCCCCGTCTGGCTGTCGCCCTGTATCTGCTGATACAGGATAGGATTAAGCTCATACCAGGTCCTGGCTGTTGTATTGCTGTCGGGGAGGATGGAATTGATACTTTTTTTTGCGTTTCTTATAATTCTATCGGATTTTCCCTTGAGATTAATCACGATGGAAGTGACCCTGCCTTCAACATCAAAGAATTCCTGGGCAGCCCGAATGGTCATCACTATCATTTTATTGTCAAGGTCGGGAGACGGCATTTTGATTATTCCCCTTACCGGGAATATGCCGTTTGCGCTCACACCATGGTAACCCTGCCCCATAAGGATGACCGAGTCGCCTATGCCTACTTTCAGAAAGGTTGCGAGCCTGTCGGAAACAAGAATGCCTTCATCATCCTCCGACAGATACCCGTTCTTTTCCTCCGAGAGATCCATGATCAAAGGAAGGAACTGTGCCTTTTCGGTTTCACTCAGTCCGAGTTCAAGTTCAAGCCTTTCGGCCGAAGAATAGGATCTTCCGGTGTTTTTTTTCAGCTTTTCAAACGCCTCTCCTGTAATTTTGCCATCGGCGCTGACAGTTTCGAGGACTTTTTCTGTAATCCTGTATTTTACAAGTTTGCCCTCCGGATCAGTGAAGTTTTTTTCCATAGCCGGATCAATGGCAATTACGGCCACCCCCTTTGTTTGCATTCCGCTCGATGCCAGGGTGAAAGACTCTATGTGAGGAGTTGCCGACACCACGTTTTCAATGCCCCTGATGGCTGCAACAATCGAATCATTGTATTCAAATGAATTGTCAATCAGCGGATCATCATGATATCTTACATGCTGTACCTGCAGGTATCCTGTAAAGGATTGTATGAAGCTGTTTATCATATGATCGTATGATCCCAGCTGGTACGAGCGCATTATCACCGAAAAAAAGACGGCAAAGAAAACCGATGACGCGGTAATTATTGTCCGGCGCCTGTTTCTCCACAGGTTTCTCCATGCAATTTTAAATTCCTCCTTCATCCTTAATATTTCTGATGTCAGCGTACCCTTTTCATGTTCTGCTGTGAGAAAAATCCTTCCTCAAGCGGTAAGTTGAATTTTATTTCCTTTATTTCGATTATCGTGCTGTTTTCAGGCTCATCCTGCGGAACGAGACGGATTTTTGAGGTAATGGCCCTTCCATCCATCGTTTTGATATCCGAGCCTGTCTCGGTTCTTACAAGATACCCGTCTTCATCATACAATTCGACCTTCATGACAAGAAAGTCTTTTTTATCGATCCACCTTACCTGTTTCCCCCAGACAATTGACGCGCTTTCCTTTGCATTCATCCTTATTTTGTAGCACAGCCTGCCGGCTATCGTCTCCTCGCCTTCAATTTCATGAGAATAATCGTTTACAACTGATGATTCGCGCAGGATATCATCATTCGTATAGTCGGAACCCATCCATCCCTGCGACATCATCGACGGAGGAAGCTTTATGAGCCTGTTTATCGCAGGATTCCAGCTCCACATTTCGGAATTCCTTTTCAGGAAAGTCTGGCCAGCTTCTTTGGCCGGGGATGTTATGAGTGCAAGCGCGTAGTCGCGCCCGAGGCTCCAGCTTTTTATTTCGATTGTACGCTGCCACGAGGGCCTCACAATGGTCATCGACATCACGCTGTAACTGCTTTTCTCTCCGTTGAATTTCTCATCGGCTTTTCTTACTATGTCGGTGGCTGTCAGTGTCTGTCCGGCAATGACATTTGATAACAGCGCCGGGGCAATGAATGAAAGAAATGATATAAATCCGCTTTTCATCGGGTCCTTTATTTAAATAACTCTATAATCTTATCAATTTCCTTTTTATCATGCTCAAACCTTGTGTCTGCAGTATAAACTGTCTTCACCGAATATCCCAGCATGATCGTCTTGAACAGCTCGAACTCCCCGGAAGGATCAGACTGATTTCCTTTTCCTCCCTTTTTCCTTGAGAAGTAATCTGTGAACATCTTCATTATCTGCGACGGGTAAAAGTTATCGCCGGGCTCATGACCCGGATGTATGAATGAATCGGATTCTGGAAACGCTTTCAGAAATTCATCCTTCACATCATTTTGCATAAGAAGCTGCATCAACAGCCTGAAAAAGTACTTCTTCTCCTGAAGCAGTATATCTATCTTTCTTATAAAGAATTCGAATTCAGTCTCATTGAGATAGCCATCCCTGTTGATATCAAGGTATTTGTATATTTCATTTACCGACCGGTGGATAATTGCCTTCAGAAGGGCTTCCTTGCTGTCGAAATAGTTGTACATAAGCCCTTTGGATATCCCCGCATGCTTTGCAATATGATTTATTGTAGTCCGGAAATAGCCTTCGTTTGCAAAATGTTCAAGTGCAACATCCATTATAAGCGTCATTTTCTCTTCCCTTATCTCCTGAAATTGCTTTGGCGTTCTCGGTGACATATCCTTCTGATTATAAAATATTTTATTTTTTATTCATTTTTGGCTGAACGGTTGGTCAAAGATAAAAAGAAAAATTTTACATGACAAAATTTTTTTAAAGAAAATTCTTAGTGGTTTACAGGAACATTTCCCGGCTCTACGTATGCAGCATTTTAATCCACAACCGGCAACTGTATGTTACCTATTTCTCATGCTGCCATCAAATAATTAGATGCCCGTAACGTTATAATACAAGTTTATTTATCTTTAACCAGTTGTTTAAAACCTTTTTACAATGTCAAGTCTGAGACTACTGCTTGGTTTGATACCTTCCACGTCCAAAATTGAACAGGCCGAAAAAGCTTTAACTGATGAATTTGAGAAGCTGCAGGCGTTTACTAAATCGGAATTATTGTCAAAATATACAGGACTTCACGACCTTGTGAATTCTTCTGCATTCATTCAGAAGAAAAAGGACATCGAATCGCTGCAGTATAAAAATTCGGAAGAATATAACAGGGAGAAGGAATTTCTTCAGATGCAAAAATCCAGGGATATAGTTCAGTATTTTAAAACTGTTTCAGGTTCGATGCTGAAAAGATTTAAGGAGCTCGACGGATCACAGAAGATACGAGACTTTGAGGAGCTGGAGAATTTCATCAAGTCGAATACCTTCAGACTGAAACAGAAGATGAAACCTATAACATTCAAGGATACTGATGAATACAGGAAATTCCTTGAATTCAAATCACTTAAATCAGATCCCGAAATAAAGGCATACCGTAAAGCTGCTGCCAGAGGTGAGGCTGTCAAATCGAAAGCTGTTCAGAAATTTGAGGAACTTGAAGCATATATTAATAGCCCCGAATTCCTCTCAAAGAAAAACATGCGGCCAATAACCTTCAAAGACACTGAAGAATATAAGAAGCTCCTCGAATATAACCGTCTGAGAACAAGCCCTGATATAAGTGATTATTACAAATTCAGGGCTTCCGGGGAATATGCGAATTTCCTGAACCTTGACGGATCAAAGAGGCTTGAACGGTATAATGAGCTTAAGGAATATGTTGGCACAAAAGAGTTCAGGGAAAGAAAAGAGTACCTTCTTGACAAGAAGCGTTTTGAAAGGACCGAAGAATTCCGCAGCCTTCAGGAATATGAGAAGCTTAAGAAAAATGAAGATATAATCTGGTACTTCAAGGTTAAGGATTCTAAAAAGTTTGATGTCCTGAGACAAAAACAGCTTACCTTCTTTGATGACTTCAACGGGGATGCCCTTGACACAAAACTTTGGCTTACAAATTATTACTGGGGCGACAAGCTGCTTAAGGACAATTATTCGCTCGATTCGGATCTTCAGGCCTATACAGGTAAAGACAATCTTGAGGTCCGCAGCAGTCTGCTGAAGATTCATACAAGGCCTCAGAGGGTAACAGGCAAAGTATGGTCGCCGGTCGGAGGATTCAGGACGAAAGAATTCGATTACACCTCCGGGATTGTCAGTTCAGGCAGTACTTTCAGGCAGAAGTACGGTATTTTTTCGGCCAAGATAAAACTCGGCAACCCGGCTGCAAGGAACAATTTCTGGATGCTTGCCGACAAGATGACCCCTCACATTGATATCTGCAGAACCTCCGACGGAAAGATTTGGACTGATTTTGCACCCGATCCCGGGCGTGTCTTCAAATCGTCTATAGGAGCAAAATATGCTTCCGATTTCTATATCTATACCCTTGAATGGACGGCCGACAGGCTTGTCTGGAAGATCAACGGCGAGGAGATATTCAGGCAGACATCAAATGTACCGCAGGTGCCGATGTATGTGCTCTTCTCGGGAGGTCTCAACAAGCAGATCAGCGGTCAGACAACAATGGAAGTCGACTGGGTGAAGGTTTACCAGTTCAGCTGATAATATCGACAGGCCCATAGCCGGGCTGTACTGTACAGCCGGATCTTCTCTGAGTTAACATCAGTCGCCGTATATTCCGGCAATCACTTTTTCGGGTGCTATATTCATACTGTTTATCTATGTAGGAAACTACGTAGTTTCCTACATATATGCCATGCTTTAACTCCGCCTTTCAAGGCAAAGATAAGGTCATGCTTTAACTCCGCCTTTCAAGGCGGAGATCAGGGCGACCATCAACCTGCCGGGCTTTAGCCCTTTACTTATAAATACAATACGAAATGATAAAGCCGGAATATAAGCCATAAGGGCTAAAGCCCGGATCATCTCATGTAATCTGCTCCGCCCTGAAGGGCAGAGTTTGGGCATGTCGTGCTTCGGAGCTGAGGGCCCGGACCTTTCGCTTTTCTGCCCCAGTGCCTTATACTTTGTCTTAACATCTCTTCCGTCTTCTTTATATAACGTTTTCACCCTTTGCTGATCAGAACGGCAGGTAATGAATATTTCCCTTCCCACCTCTGTATGTTTGGTCCATTACCAGCGTCTTAGACGCGGCCGAACCACAGGCCGCCGCTGAACAGATATGAAAGTAAAAACATTCAGCCCACGGCAGATATCCTGCAGCGATTGGCCAGCGTGTTTAATTTGTCGATAGATCCATTGTAAACGGTAATAAATCCGATAAAAACAAGCAGACTTTAAAAGATGCCAAATTGATAAAACAATTCAAAAAGCCCGATAAGCGTCCGGAAGATGAGAAGAACACCATCCTTAAAGTAATTAATGCCCTGATCAGGGATTTTAATGCAAGACAAGCTTACGTGCTATGAATTTAAGACTTATACGGATACTCGCTAATTTTATGAGACCCAAGCATTAATAGACAACTATTTCTATCCACACTTCCTAATTTAGAAATTAGTGGCTCTCTCGATCATTTTTTCTGTAGCTAATTGAGATGGTCTAATTGCTCTGGACAATTATTATTCAAATATAGATGTTTATGATG